>TARA_R110001583_G_scaffold45850_6_pt1 | contig 32892 bp, 23 predicted proteins | sample TARA_R110001583 | Tara Oceans TARA_R110001583 (sample SAMEA4398432) | marine metagenome | biome: Polar Biome; feature: [MES] marine water layer (ENVO:01000295) within the mesopelagic zone...; material: water (ENVO:00002006), including particulate matter (ENVO:01000060) such as...... | reverse complement strand
AGTTGTTAGTTGTTAGTTGTTAGTTGTTAGTTGTTAGTTGTTAGTGAAAATTTAAAAAATTTAGAATTTTCACACATTCTATATTTAAAAAAATAAAAGATGGATTTTAAAGCACTCATACAAATTGGTATCCCAAAAGAACTTCCTCAAAAAAAGGAACGTTCTCTAAAGGTAAGTCATGCTCCGAATCGAAAGCAAATACTATCTATAGCTGAAAAACAATTAGCTATTAGAAATGCTCTGCGCTATTTTCCTACCGAATGGCATGAGAAACTAGCACCTGAATTCGCTGAAGAACTACAGGTTTTTGGGCGTATTTATATGTATCGTTTTCAACCCACGTACGAATTGTATGCTAGGCCAATATCTGATTATCCGGCTCATACTTCTCAAGCTGCTGCAATCATGCTTATGATTCAGAATAACTTAGATCCTGCAGTTGCACAACATCCTCAAGAACTAATTACATACGGTGGTAATGGAGCAGTTTTTCAAAATTGGGCTCAGTATCTGCTTACCATGCAATATCTATCGGAAATGACCGAAGAACAGACCTTGCATATGTATTCTGGTCACCCAATGGGCCTTTTTCCTTCATCAAAAGAAGCTCCTCGCGTGGTAGTTACAAACGGCATGATGATTCCGAACTATTCTAAACCAGATGATTGGGAGAAATACAATGCACTTGGTGTAACACAATATGGCCAAATGACAGCTGGTTCATTTATGTACATTGGGCCGCAAGGCATTGTTCACGGTACAGCCATAACAGTGATGAATGCATTTAGAAAAGTATTGAATAAAGATGAATATCCGGCTGGGAAGATTTTCCTAACCGCAGGTTTAGGCGGCATGAGCGGTGCACAACCAAAAGCAGGTAATATTGCAGGTTGTATTACCATTTGTGCAGAGGTTAATCCGCATGCAGCCAAAAAAAGGTTTGAGCAAGGTTGGGTAGATGAATTAATTCAAGATTTAGATTCACTGGTGATTCGTACAAAAGAAGCGAAAGGGAACAATGAAGTAATCTCTTTGGCATTTATTGGTAATGTTGTTGATGTGTGGGAGCGCTTTTATAAAGAAGATATTTATATTCATTTAGGTTCTGACCAGACATCTTTACATAATCCATGGGCAGGCGGATATTACCCTGTCGCACTTTCATTCGAGGATGCTAATGTAATGATGAATCAAGACCCGAAAGCTTTTAAAGCTAAAGTTCAAGAATCTTTACGTAGACATGCAGATGCCATTAACCTCCACACTAAAAAAGGAACTTATTTCTTCGATTATGGCAATGCCTTTCTTTTAGAAGCTTCGAGAGCTGGTGCCGATGTAATGGCAGAAAATAGTATTGATTTTAAATATCCTTCTTATGTACAAGATATTCTAGGACCAATGTGTTTTGATTATGGTTTCGGTCCGTTTAGATGGGTTTGTTCCTCTGGAAATTCTGAAGATTTACGAAAAACAGATGCTATTGCCCTAAGGGTATTAAAAGCAATAAAAGAAGAAGCTCCAGTAGAAATTCAACAACAGTTGCAGGATAATATTAAATGGATATCTGAAGCCGAACAAAATAAGTTGGTTGTAGGTTCTCAAGCCAGAATATTATATGCTGATGCGGAAGGAAGAGCAAAAATAGCTTTGGCCTTTAATGAGGCAATTGCTAATGGAGAGCTATCTGCCCCTATCATTTTGGGTAGAGACCACCATGACGTAAGTGGTACAGATTCTCCTTACCGTGAGACAAGCAATATTAATGACGGCAGCAAATTCACTGCCGACATGGCCATACACAATGTTATTGGCGATAGTTTTAGAGGTGCTACTTGGGTTTCCATCCATAATGGTGGTGGTGTTGGTTGGGGTGAAGTTACCAATGGTGGTTTCGGTATGGTGTTAGATGGTTCAAATGATGCAGAACGAAAGCTAAAAAACATGCTTTTCTACGACGTAAATAACGGGATATCACGCCGAAGCTGGGCCCGAAATAAAGAAGCAATGTTCGCTATTCAACGAGAAATGGAAAGAACCCCGACTCTCAAAGTTACTTTTCCTAATTTAGTAGAAGACAAATATTTAGAGAATTTATTTTAATTAAATCTTGGCGTAAATTCCAAGCTTTAATAACTTACATTTTAACCCAAATTTGTTGATATTATATGTCAAATTACAAGCTTCCTAGAAAGGATAATTGGATTGGAAGGTCTTCTGACCAACAACTTTACTTGAATGAAAAAATTATTCTTTCGAGTATCAAATCACCATTTCAGTCTAACCAAAACAAGACTATTGCCCTATTAGGTTATAGTAGTGATGAAGGAGTACGCAGAAACCACGGCAGGGTTGGCTCATCATTAGGGCCTGATGCTATTCGAAAGCAATTGGGAAAAATGCCTAATCATCTTGCCAACAACAAGCGACTCATCGATTTTGGAAATCTAGAATGTACCGATGAAGATTTAGAAACACTACAAAGTGATTTATCAGTTGCAGTTAAATTCCTTTTAGAAAACAATGCAATTCCTATTATACTTGGTGGTAGTCACGATCTAGCTTATGGGCATTACAACGGCTTGTCTCAATATATACCAGAAGGCAAAACGATAGGAATCATTAATTTTGATGCCCATTTCGATTTAAGACCAAATACCAATGGTAATAACTCAGGAACACCTTTTTATCAAATAGCTATAGCGCATGAAGCAAAAAATGAATCTATAAAGTATATGGCCTTAGGTATTCGAAAAGATGCGAACACAAAAGACCTATTTGAATTTGCAGAGACCCATCACGCAAATTATTTACAGCAAAAATATTTTTGCATGACGTATTTAGAGCATGTAGAATTGCGACTCATGCAATTTATAGAAGATGTTGATTATCTCTACACTACTATTGATTTAGATGGTTTTTCTTCCGCTTATGCACCGGGCGTTAGCGCTTCATCGCCAATGGGTTTCTCACCAGACATTGTACTTAAAAGTCTTAAACTAATTCTTGAATCTGGTAAATTATTGGGGTTAGATGTGGTAGAACTGAATCCGAATTATGATGTAGATGACCAGACCGCTAAATTAGCAGCCTCTCTAGTTCATTATGTTATTCATAAAGTATAAGCGAAAACAAAAAAAGCCTCCCTTTATGGAAAGCCTTTCATTGGGTACTATCGGCATAAACCGATAAACACAATTGCCTCAAATATTCTTTGAGACACAACACAACGCCACAAAGATAATAAAGGTTTTTAAATAAATGTATAGCCTGTTAATTTCTTACAACAACTATTTTTCAACCAAATTTTATAAATCTTCATTATTATTAAAAAGTTGAAAAATCTGTTGTTTTTCACTTAGGTTAAATTGTTTGGAAGCAAACCAATCATGAATTTTAATTTTTTCATTTTCTATTTGGGCATTACGAATTGCTTTTAAAGAAACGATATGCCAATGCGAACCTTTATTACGTGAAACCGAATAGCCTACATCTTCCATGATATAAGATTGTTTTGGCCTATTAATAAGACGTACCCCATTTTTCAAAACAGCTAATGTTTCCGTTAAACGTACTACTTCAGAAAATGAGTACCTCGCAAAATCGTTGAAACCATTTTGCGCAACATTATAAAGTTTATCACCAATTTTAAGGTCATTCATAGCATAAAAAAGCTGCAAATTTAATGGGCTTAGGTTGGTAATGGAATTTTTAAGACGCTTAGTTATTCACAAAATGAAAAGAAGCAAGTAATAAGTAATGGATAATTTAAGCCATACCTTTCATGGTCAGTAAAGTAGTTACCCAAACAATTAAAGAAGATAAAAATATACCTATTGTATTAGCAACAAATGCTTTTTTTCTTTCAATCTTAAAAAGATAGCTAGCAATACTACCAGCATATACTCCAGTGCCAGGTACAGGTAGCATCACAAAAAATATAAGGCCGTAAAAACCGTATTTTCTTATTTTATCACCAGAACCTGTTTTAGCTCTTCTGGCGATATAAAGTGCACTTTTCTTGTAAAAATGCCATCGCAGCAATGATTTATTAACGGTATTCAAGAAGAACATCATTATAGGGAAAACTAAAACATTAGCTAAAAAACATACGCCAAGCACCAAATAAATATTCACACCATGTAAGAGACCATAGGGTATACCCACCTTGGCTTCCCCCAGTGGTGAGATGCTCCAAAGTGCTGCTATGATCAAATCTTTCAACAAATATCTATTTTAAAGGATTGCAAAATTACGTCCTTCTTGAAAAATTCTATGCCATTTAAATCATAAATAATGATGATTAACCAATTATCAAGATAAACAACTGTAATATTTTTAAACAACATTTTTTCGAGCAATTTCTTTTTCGATTTAATATGATAAAACTATCGTTGTAGCCAATAATAAATTGGTTATTTTTAAAAACTCACAACAACTACCAATATCATACCATATCATGAACAAAAACAATTCTAGAAGGTCGTTTATAAAACGTGCTTCACTTACCTCAGCTGCCTTAAGTACAAGTCCTTTTTTATTGGCGGCCTCAAATAATAAAAACCTAATTCTAAATCGAAACTATACTCAACAAGAGTTTAGTGCGAATGACCGAATAAACATTGCATTGATAGGGACGGGTATTCAGGGTATTTATGATACTCAGTCTGCCTTAAAAGTAGACGGAATAAATTTGGTTGCAGCATGTGATTTATACACCGGAAGACTTGAGCGAGCAAAAGAACTTTGGGGACAAGATATATTTGTAACCCGAGATTATAGAGAAATATTAAATCGTAAAGACATAGATGCCGTCATCATCGCAACACCAGATCATTGGCACCAAACCATAGTTGTTGCAGCACTAAATGCCGGTAAACATGTGTATTGTGAAAAACCTATGGTCCAAAATTTTAATGAGGGACAAGAAATTATAAAAGCTCAAAAAGACTCTGGAAAAATATGTCAAGTGGGTAGCCAAGGAATGTCTTCACTTGGTAATGAAAAAGCAAAACAACTTTATGAAGATGGCGCTATAGGTGATATCGTAATGTTAGACATGTATAATGACCGCTATTCTGCGGAAGGAGCATGGCAGTACCCTATTCCTACAGATGCAAATTCTAAGACCGTAGATTTCGATACTTTTTTAGGTAATGCTCCCAAAGTACCCTTTGAACCAAAACGTTTTTTTAGATGGAGAAACTATCAAGATTATGGTACAGGAGTTGCAGGAGATTTATTTGTTCATGCCTTTTCTACCCTAAATTATGTTATAAGTTCACATGGCCCCGACAGAGCTTTAGCTACAGGCGGACTCCGTTATTGGAAAGATGGAAGAGACGTGCCCGACGTTTCAATTACATTATATGATTATCCTAAAACAGAAACTCACGCACCATTTAATGCAGCTTTCCGTATTAATTTTATCGCTGGTAGTGGTGGTGGTGGTGGCTTTAAACTCATAGGCACAGAAGGTGAAATGGAAATTGGTCAAAACTCGGTAACACTAAACCGTTCAAAATTAGGTTTGACACCTGGTGGGTATTCCTTAATATCATTTACAGAGGAAATGCAACAAAAAATCAAAAACGAATATGCAGCTAAAAATTTAGAATCTAGAAGTTCTAGCCTATCAACTGGAACAACAACTTGGCAAGCGCCTCGTGATTACAAAGGTGCCCATTACGACCATTTCAATAATTTCTTTACAAGTATTAGAGGCAACGGCAAAGTAATACAGGATCCTAAATTTGGACTTAGGGCAGCAGGGGCAGCACTTTTAGCTAATGAAAGTTATTCAAGAGAACAACCAGTAAAATGGAACCCAACTGAGATGAAGTTAATGTAGTTTATTCTTCTTTCGCTTCGGCGAACTGAATGTGACGTTCTAAATTCTCCTCAATGGAGATAAAAGATTCTATACCACGTATACCAGTAATACTAAGAATTTTATCTTGATAGACTTGCTTGTAGTGAAAACTATCTCTAGCATGCATTTTTATAAAAATATCATATTTACCGGTTACGTGGTGTATTTTAACGACCTCTTCAATTTCATTTAACTTTTTCATGACCTTTTTGAAAAGGCTAATCTCTCCTAGAAATATACCTAAGAAAATAGTCATTTTCCACCCCATTTTAGCATAGTCTAAACTAAGGGTTGCTCCAGTAATCAAACCCATTTCCCGCATTTTTCGCATCCGCATGTGAACGGTTCCTGGAGAAATAATTAATTTCTTCGCAACATCTGTATAAGGAGTTTGAGCATGTTCCGCCAAAATATTTAATATATTAAAGTCTACGTGATCTAACTTATTCCTCATCTGTTACGATAACTTAAAATCTTATATCAATCGAAGAACAAACACCTATTGCGCTATTATAGGTATATTTCCTTTTTTAACAAATTTAATTCATAGTTATGTAATTTTTGATAATTATATAATAATAAAAACATCTGATATTGAGGTTTTACTTATAATTCATTAATCATTTTGAAGATTACACAAAAAGTATGTTCATACTATTTCAGGTAAAGCAATTGCTTGATATTTTATACACCGCACCTTAGCATCACAGCCTAGTTTATTCAAGACAAAAGGCCCCAAACCATAAACTCCGTTTATCAAAAAGTTTGGATAAACGGAGTAATGAAGCAAAAAAAGCATATTTCTAATAAGTCTCTTTCATCCAATCGTACGGTTTTCTATTCATCCAAAGACCTCTAGTGAAATCAGGAAAATCTTGAGGCTCTCCATTATTTGCAATAGAAACCTCAGAAAGCGGTGTAACAGCACTCCAAGCAGCAGCATCATAAGCATCTAGCGGCGGAGCGATATTTTGTTTCGCAGATTCTATAAACGAATTCATTACAAAGAAGTCCATACCACCATGACCAGCATCTAAAGCATATTCGCCATACTTTTTCCAAAGTGGATGGTCATATTTTTCTAACCATGGTTGAGCTTCGCCCCAAGTGTGAGGTTCTGATTGACCATCAACATAAATTCGATTTCCGTCCACTTCCCAAAGTCCGTTAGCACCTTGAACCCTAAACCCTAAAGAGTAAGGTCTTGGTAAATTACAATCGTGGGTAATAATAATAGTTTCGCCATTAGCCGTATTTATAGTAGACGTAATTACATCGCCCTGTTTAAATTTTACCTTGGCATTCGGATGTTGCTCACCACCTTCCTTTACAATGTAATTATGTAAGCCTATACCTTTTGAAGCATGGGAAGTCATGGATACAAAACGATTGCCTCTATTTATATCTGCCATAACAGCAATTGGCCCAAGACCGTGTGTTGGGTAAACATCTGCATTTCGTTTTACAGAATGTTCGGTTCGCCATTTAGATTCAGAAATACCTTTCTCACCAAATTCAACTCCTTTACCATAAGCCGTTTTTCCATCATTAAATTTCACATGTCTTAGATCATGTTGATAGCCACATCTAAAATGAACCAACTCCCCAAAAACATTTTGCTTCACCATATTAAGTACCGCCAAAATATCTCTACGGTAATTCACATTTTCTAAAATCATCATATGGGTACCACTACGCTCATGCATATTAACTAAATCCCAACATTCTTCTAATGTATTAGATGCAGACACCTCTACCCCAGCATATTTTCCTGCTTCCATAGCATCTACAGTCATACGGGTATGCCAAAGCCACGGTGTCGCAATTACCACTGCGTCAACATCTGCTAAGGCCAAAAGGTTCTTATAATCCATATCATTGGAACCGAACACTTTCGGAACTTTTCCTTTTGCCTCTGAGATATGTTTTTTAGCTATCGCTATTCGTTCTTCATCAACATCACAAATAGCAGTTATATTCACATCTTTTCGCAACAACAGGTTTTGTAAGTGATTAGTACCTCGTAGTCCGACACCAATCAATCCAACATTCAATTTATCTGCAGCGCTAAACCTATTTCGGGCAAAGCCTGGTACTGCAACTAATCCCATACTTGCAATTGATGCCTTCTTAATAAAATTTCTTCTTGAGCTCATATTAAAAAAATTTGTAAGCTTTGAAAATATAAAAACTACTTGACTAATATTAACTAATTATCAATTTTAATGGTGATACATCAAATTTGAAAGGTAATTTTTAATAGCATTTCATACTTTTGACATATAAATACAGAAATCATGACATTACTTTTAATGGCTGCCGGTAGCGGTAGTAGATATGGAAAACTAAAACAATTCGATGATTTAGGTCCTAACGGTGAATTTTTAATGGAATTTGCTATTTATGATGCCATTCAGAACAATTTCGAGCAGGTTGTAGTCATCACTAAAAAAGAAAATGTTTCTTTTTTAGAAGAGCACCTTTCATCTAGATTACCAAAAACTATAAAATTAAATGTTCTAGCACAAGAGCTTACTGATTTACCTGAAGGAGTAAGCTTTACTGGTGAGCGTAAAAAACCTTGGGGTACGGCGCATGCTGTTTGGACGGCAAGAAATGTAATCAATGGCCCATTCGTAGTTATTAATGCTGATGATTTTTATGGCCAATCTGCATACAAGAGAGCAGCCGATTTCATGAAATCAGACGATAATGCTTATGCACTTTTAGGATATACATTAAAAGATACCCTATCTGAACATGGCTCAGTTTCTAGAGGTGTTTGTGAAGTAAATGATGATAATTTAGTTTCTGTTCAAGAGCGACTTAAACTAGTTCAAAAAGAAGATAAAATTGTTGATGAGGATACGAATTTAGATTTCACAGGAGATGAGCAGGCTAGTATGAACTTTTGGGTTTGCAGACCTTCCATTTTTGATAAGATAGAATCTGAATTCCGATTGTTCTTGAAAGATGAAGATCGTATTGCGAACAGTGAACTTTATATCCCATTAATGATACAAGAGATGCTACAGGCAAACGAGATAGAAGTAAAATGTATACCTTCTGGTGGAGATTGGTTCGGTGTTACTTATGCAAGTGACAAGGAAAAAGCAATGAATAGCCTTAAGGAAAAATCTGACTCAGGAAAATATCCTGCTCCTATTTGGAACTAACCTTCTTGAAGTTATAATGAAAAACCCCGTTAGAACATATGTTCTAACGGGGTTTTCTTTGGTCTAAAATGGGGTAGACTAAAAAGAGTCCAATCTTTAGAGATTGGACTCTTTTACGAGAACACTATATGAAAATGAAAAAATTTTAATTCGTTTTTTATAACACAGTAAACTTACAAGGAAGGTTAAATATTAAAAACAAATTGATGTCAACCTCTTATATTTTGTTGTCAGATGGGCTATTTTTGTTGTGAACTCAAATCATAGCTATGAAAATTCGAATAAAAGGAGATTCCATTCGGTTTAGATTAACCCAAACTGAAGTAAAAGCACTTTCGAAAAATGGGAAGATATATGATAGCACTAATTTTGCAAATCAAAAATTTAATTACGGTGTTGTTCTAAATAAAACTATTAACCATCTAGGTATTCGTTTTGAAAACAATACCATCATATTAGAAATGCCAGAATTAAATGGTAAATCTTGGTACAAGAACGACATCATTACTTTTGACCATACGTTCAAAACATCGAATGAAAACGAATTATTCTTACTTCTAGAAAAAGATTTTACCTGCTTGGATAATACCAGTGAGGATCAGTCAGACAATTACCCAAATCCGAAATTAAGTTAAATTTTCACTTCCGCATTTTAAATGCCATTTTGAAAAAGTTACTTTTTAACAAAAACAAGTCAAAGATTTACCATTACAATTCCTAAGTTTAAGCTATGGAATCAAAATCGCAACGTAAAGTATCTTTTAGAGGTTCAGAAGATTTTCTTGATATTGAATTAAAAGAACCTGTTACACATGCAGCAGGTTATTTAGGTGTGCGTGAAGCATTAAAACATACTTTTAAGGAAATGGGCGTTCTTCGTTCGATGCGAACATTGTTGAGCATGAATCAGAAAGATGGCTTTGATTGCCCTAGTTGTGCATGGCCAGACCCAGAACATCCTTCCCCTGTTGCTGAATATTGCGAAAATGGAGCAAAAGCTTTAGGCGATGAAGCAACAACAAGCCATATTGGCGCAAATTTCTTTCAAAAAAATTCCGTTGAAGAATTATCTCTGTTAACCGATTTTGAACTCAATAAATTTGGGCGTTTAATAGAACCTATGGTTCTTAAGCCTGGTAGTATTCATTATGAGCCAATTTCTTGGCAAGGAGCTTTCGGCCTTATAACAGACGAACTTAAAAAGCTTAGCAATCCAGATGAGGCTATTTTCTATACTTCTGGAAGATCAAGTAACGAAGCTGCATTTTTATATGGCATGTTCGCGCGTGCTTTAGGAACAAACAATTTACCTGATTGCTCAAATATGTGCCATGAAAGCAGTGGTGTTGCACTTGGCGAAACGCTTGGTATCGGTAAAGGTTCTACGACATTAGAAGACCTTTACGAAGCTGAAGTAATACTTATTGCAGGGCAAAACCCTGGTACGAATCATCCTAGAATGTTATCTGCCCTTGAGAAATGCAAACAGAATGGCGGTAAGGTTATTAGTATAAATCCTCTCGAAGAATCAGGATTAGTAAATTTTAAAAATCCACAGCATATAAAAGGTTGGATTGGCGGTGGCGAAGACATGGCGGATATTCATCTACCTGTCAACATAAATCAAGATATCCCTCTAATCAAATTGATATTAAAGAAATTAGCGGCATTAGATCAAGAGCATAAAAATGTATTTGACCATGATTTCATTCAAAAATACACAAACGGGTATGATGCGCTTATTTCTGATTTAGACAGCCACACTTCTGAAGAACTCTTGCAAAAAACAGGCGTATCTGAAGATAAAATAAATGAAACCGTGGCGCTTTTAGCGAATAAGTCCAAAATTATCGTTTGTTGGGCTATGGGTCTTACCCAACATAAAAACGGAGTAGAAAATATTCGCGAATACGTAAATCTTTTACTACTTAAAGGTGCGATTGGAAAACCCAATGCAGGTACTTGCCCTGTTCGCGGACACAGTAATGTACAAGGCGACCGTAGTGTAGGCATACAGCATTTCGTTGATAAGGATATGAACGAGCGAATAAAAAAATACTTAGGTTTTACGCCACCAGGTCATGAGGGTGTAGATGTTGTTGGCTCTATGAAAGCTATGCATGATCGCAAGGCTAAAATTTTTATGTGTCTCGGCGGTAATTTTCTTATGGCCGCATCAGATACGGAATATACTGCGAAGGGCATTCAAAATTGTGACCTAACCGTGCAGATCAGTACCAAACTGAACCGAACACATTTGATCACTGGCAAAACTGCATTAATACTACCAACTATCGGCAGGTCTGAAAAAGACATGAAAGATGGTAAACCCCGTCATTTTACGGTAGAAAATAGCATGGGTAGAGTAAAAAAATCAAAAGGTATTTTAAAACCTGCGTCTGAATCCATCATGAGTGAGCCTGAAATTATTGCCAATCTCGGCCACGCTTACTTTGGTGAAAACCATTCTATGAATTGGAAATCTTTAGGTGATGATTATGAATTGATTAGAACTCAAATAGACCAAGTAGCAAAAGGTTTTAGTAAAACCAAAGAGCGTTCTGAAGGTGCAGGGTATTACTTACCCAATAATGTGCGTGATTTAGATTTTAGTATGCTACCAAATGGTAAGGCACAAATAACCATCAACAAATCACCGGTACATGAGCTAGCAAAAGATGAATACATGCTAATGACCATACGCTCACACGATCAATTCAATACCACCATTTATGGTTTAGATGATCGTTACCGAGGTGTATACAATGCAAGACGAGTTATTTTTATGAATATTGATGACATGAAAGCAGTCGGTCTAAAAAAATTAGATATTGTTGATATTACAAGCACCTATGATACTACCGTAAGGGTCGCACATAATTTCAAGATTGTACCATACAATATACCTTCAGGTAATTTGGCTTCTTACTTTCCTGAAACCAATGTTTTGGTACCCTACAATCACTTTGCCGAACGTAGTAAAACACCCATTAGCAAATCTATCAAAGTAAGGTTGGTAAAGAAATAGTTAATAAAAATAGACTTCACTGTACATAGTTTAACAAAATCATAACCCAAACATAAGTTACTAGTAACCCTTTTATAAATAGAAATAGTGAAACTTTACACTCATAAGTTTCAGACTATGAAATCTATTAAATTGGTCTTTTTCAATATTGCCTTTCATGCAAAATATTTCAAGCTTAAGGCCTCTTTACTTCTCTTTAAACTTAAGAAAAAGGAATCTGTAATTAACATATGAAGAAAAGACCAGTTGATATTGTGGTGATATCGGATGTTCACTTAGGAACGTATGGGTGCCATGCAAAAGAACTTTTAAAATATTTAAAATCTATAAAGCCAAAAGAGGTTATTTTAAATGGGGATATTGTAGATATATGGCAATTTAGCAAACGCTATTGGCCAAAATCACATATGAAAGTGGTGAAACTTTTACTTGAATGGGTTGCCAAAGGTATTCCCGTTCATTACATCACGGGTAACCACGACGAACTTCTGAGAAAATTTTCGGGCAATAGTATGGGGTCTCTTACTATTGTCAACAAAATGGTAATTCCTTTAAATGGTGAAAAAGCATGGATTTTTCATGGCGATGTATTTGATGTAACTATGCAACACTCTAAATGGGTAGCCAAGTTAGGAGCAAAAGGATACGATTTTCTAATCGTATTGAATAGAGGAATTAATTTTATCAGCAAAAAAATAGGCAAAGGCCCCATTTCGATGTCTAAAAAAATAAAAAACGGAGTAAAATCTGCCGTAAAGTTCATCAACGATTTCGAACAAATAGCGGCAGAAATAGCTATTGAAAATGGTTATGATTATGTGATATGCGGACATATTCATCAACCTGAAATTCGAAAAATAAAGACTGATAAGGGTGAAGTTACTTATTTAAATTCTGGGGATTGGATAGAGAATTTAACCGCTCTAGAATACCACAAGGGAAAATGGAAACTATATTCCTATTTAGAAGATAAAAAGGTAATTGACCATTTGGAAGACATTACAGAAGAAACCTTTGTGTTAGAAAAAGCCGAACTATTTCAAAGTCTTTTAGAGGAGTTCAGAATAAGTGGAATGACACAACAGAGCAAATGAAAGTTTTATATGCAATTCAAGGAACGGGTAACGGACATTTAAGTAGGGCTCGAGATGTTATACCAGCGCTTTTAAAACAAAATGTAACACTAGACTTATTAGTAAGTGGTATACAGGCAGACATTCAATTACCATATCCTGTAAAATACCAGTTAAAAGGTCTAAGCTTTATTTTCGGAAAAAAGGGAGGCGTAGATATGTGGAAAACCTATTATAGAGCAAATTCGTTACGCTTACAAAAGGAAGTCAAAAGTATACCCGTTGAAGAATACGATTTAATCATCAATGACTTTGAGCCTATTACGGCGTGGGCCTGTAAATTAAAACATAAACCGTGTTTCAGTTTTAGCCACCAAGCAGCAGTTCTTTCACCGAGAGCACCAAAGCCTAAGAAAAAGGACCCTCTAGGAAAATGGATTTTAAATAATTACGCACCAACAAGTCATCAATTTGGTCTTCATTTTAAATCGTATGAATCTGGCATATTTACACCAATAATAAGAAATGATATTCGGCTTGCTAAAATCTCCAAAGGAGACCATTATACGGTTTACCTACCGTCTTATAGTGATGAAAAATTATTTAAATTTCTATCTAAAGTGAAAGGTGTTCAATGGGAAGTATTCTCTAAACATAATAAAAAGGAGCATACGAAAGAGAACATTAATATAAAACCGATTACCAATGAAGCCTTTGTAAAAAGCATGGCCTCAAGTAAGGGAATATTATGTGGTGCCGGATTTGAAACTCCCGCAGAAAGCCTTTTCATGCAAAAAAAACTTTTGGTGATACCTATGAAAGGGCAATACGAACAACAGTGTAATGCTGCTGCCTTAGCACAAATGGGTGTTCCGGTCATAAAATCCTTAAAAAATAAGCATTTAGTTAAAGTTCAACATTGGTTAGACACCGACACCGTAGTTCCTGTAGACTTTCCGGATATCACCGATAAAATTGTATCCCAGCTTTTGAAAGAATCTCAAAAGAAATATTAAAAAAATTCTCCTATTCCATTGAAAAACCAAGAAGAACCCTTTTTGAACGCATCAGATTTTGGTAAAGATTTTACATGGGGAGTTTCAACTGCAGCTTATCAAATTGAGGGCGGTCATAATGCCCAAGGTAAAGGCCCATCCATATGGGACAATTTTACGACGAAACCAAGAGCGATTTACAACGGTGATAACGGCAATATCACTTGCGATTTTTTCAATAAGTATAAAGAGGATATTTTATTAATGAAATCAATGAACATTGATAATTTTAGATTTTCAATTTCTTGGTCACGAGTTTTACCCAATGGTGTTGGAGCTGTAAATAGTAAAGGACTCGATTTCTATAATGATGTAATCAATTTTTGCTTAGAACAAGAAATCACCCCGTGGGTTACCTTATATCATTGGGATTTACCACAGTCATTAGAAGAACGAGGAGGATGGACCAATAGAACTGTTGTCGAATGGTTTTCAGAATTCGTTACCGTTTGTGCTAACGCTTTTGGCGACCGTGTTAAAAATTGGATGGTTTTAAACGAACCCATGGTTTTTATAGGAGCTGGGTATTTCTTAGGGGTTCACGCACCAGGCAAGAAAGGCTTAAAGAATTTTTTACCTGCTGTACATCATTCCGTTCTATGCCAAGCCAAAGGTGGTAGATTATTACGCAAGCTGGTACCTCAAGCACATATAGGCACTACTTTTTCATGCTCACACATAACTCCTTTTAGAAAAAACAGAAGAGATAAGGCAACAGCCATAAAAGTTGATGCCTTATTGAACCGACTTTTCATAGAGCCCGCACTAGGCTTAGGATATCCAATAAAAGAAGCTCCTATCCTAAAAAAATTACGCCCATATATTCAGCCTAATGACATGGAAGATTGCAAATTCGATTTTGATTTTATAGGTATTCAGAACTACACCCGCGAAAAGGTTAAGTACAGCATATTTGTTCCTTACTTAAGAGCTAAAATTATTAGGGCAGGTAAACGGAACGTCAAAACTACGTTGATGGATTGGGAGGTTTATCCACCTAGCATATATCAAATGATTAAAAAGTACAGTGTATACCCTCAAATAAAAAAAATAATGATTACTGAAAATGGTGCTGCTTTTGAAGACCATGTGACGAATGAAAATATTGAAGACAACGACCGCCGTAACTTTCTACAACAATATTTAGGTCAAGTTTTAAAAGCAAAAAAAGAAGGATTAAATATTCACGGTTATTTCGTTTGGACATTTACCGACAATTTTGAGTGGGCAGAAGGTTATTATCCAAGATTCGGATTAGTTTATGTTGATTTTAAATCTTTAAAAAGAACCATAAAAGCATCTGGACAATGGTTTGCCAAATTTTTATCAAACTAAATAATTAGGCATAAAAAAGCCGATGTTCCCATCGGCTAAGCTTTATCAAAAAACATGCACACATCTTACCAGTGCAATTCAAAGGTAGATTGAGATTAATCAATACATGTTATCGCTATTAAAGCAAATTGTTATCTTATTGAAAAGCCGGCATACCCGTAATATCGGCACCCGTAATCAATAAATGTATATCGTGAGTACCTTCGTAAGTAATAACACTTTCTAAGTTCATCATATGCCTCATAATGCTATACTCGCCAGTTATACCCATAGCACCTAAAACCTGTCTTGCTTCCCTTGCTATTTTTATAGCCATTTCAACATTATTCCTTTTAGCCATTGAAATTTGTGCCGTAGTTGCTTTCCCTTCATTTTTCAATTGCCCTAAGCGAAATGCCAATAATTGAGCCTTGGTGATTTCGGTAATCATTTCAGCTAATTTCTTTTGTTGTAATTGTGTAGCAGCAATAGGTTTACCAAATTGAACTCGTTCTTTTGCATAACGTAAAGCAGTATCATAACAGTCCATGGCCGCACCGATGGCACCCCATGAAATTCCATATCTAGCAGAATCTAAACAACCTAATGGCGCTCCTAATCCAGATTTATTAGGTAATAAATTTTCTTTAGGGATTTTAACATTATCAAAAATCAATTCTCCGGTTGCCGATGCTCTCAACGACCATTTGTTATGCGTTTCAGGAGTTGTAAAACCCTCCATACCACGTTCAACAATAAGACCATGTATACGACCTTCTTCATTCTTTGCCCATACTACTGCAATATCACAGAAGGGTGAATTTGAAATCCATAATTTAGCACCGTTCAAAAGATAATGGTCACCCATATCTTTGTATTTGGTTTCCATACCGCTTGGGTTAGATCCATGGTTTGGCTCAGTTAAACCGAAAGAACCCATCCATTCGCCAGAAGCCAATTTTGGTAAATATTTTTTGCGTTGCTCTTCAGTACCGTAAGTAAATATTGGATACATAACTAGAGAAGATTGTACCGATGCCGTTGATCGCACCCCACTATCCCCTCTTTCAATTTCTTGCATGATAAGTCCGTAACTGATTTGGTCTAATCCAGCACCACCATATTCTTCAGGAATATATGGGCCAAAAGCTCCAATTTCTGCAAGACCACCAATTATTTGCTTTGGGAATTCTGCTTTTTGCGCGTATTCCTCAATTATTGGCGACACATCTCTTTTTACCCATTGCCGTGCTGCATCCCGTACTAATAGATGTTCTTCAGAAAATAAGTCATCTAAATTATAATAGTCTGGTGCTTCAAATAAATCAGGTCTCATAACATTGCTTTTATCAAAGATAATTAAAGAAATATAACATTAGATAAGCGTATAGTTACATTTTTAAATAAAAATCTTTTGTTAGATTTATGTAGTTAGTTGTATACTCATGTCGTTCTTTCTCAATGGTTAGACCCACCACTTCACATTGTTTTTCTTCCCTAATGAACTCCAACAACACTCGTTTCACTTCAGCAGTAGGGTTACCTTTCACATGCATGCAACTACTTAAAAATAACTGAAAGGATGCTGCCATTCGTATAAAATTATCCTTTTCTTTAAAAGGAATTATCGTAGAAAAGATTCCATTTTTTGACATTAATGCAGAAACCCCTTTTAAAAGTTCATCGAAAGGTAAAAATTCGTTTTGTCTCGCTTGATCTCTTTGTAAACTGCCTGAGGTTACGGTTTCAGAATAAAATGGCGGATTACAAACAATTAAATCATATGTATCTTCTATTTCTTCAATGAACTCATCTAATCCGGCATGATAGCAGTAAAGCCTATCTCCCCATAAAGAACCTTCAAAGTTTTCTACACATTGCTCATAAGCATTAGAATCAATCTCAATGGCATCAATGACTTCCGCATTGCTTCTTTGGGCCAACATTAGAGCAATGACGCCCGTACCTGAACCAATATCCAAAATAGTTTCGGGAGAATTACGTACAGTAGTCCAAGCACCTAACAAAACTCCGTCTGTACCTAATTTCATAGCACAACGGTCTTGACTGATTTCGAATTGTTTGAATTTAAATGGCTCACTCACAATAGCATCTATTTTGAATCGGTCAATAACTTATAGTCCTTACTCATTTAAATCATTCAAAATTCTAGCTTTTGCTTCGTTCAAATAGCTTCTACCGATAGTATATCGTATGCCGCCTATTTCAACACTATTACCCTCAACTACACTAACCTTATCGACCGCAATAGTATAAGACCTATGAATACGTATAAAATTATCGCCAGGCAGTTCATCAGTGAAACTACTTAAAGTTCTATGTATTATATATTTTGCTGTAGGTGTAATAATTCTGATATAATCTTTAAGACTTTCTATCACCATTATTTCACAAAGAAATATCTTCTGCAATTTCTTTTTATCGACCTTAACAAAAATAGAAGGCTTTTCATCTTTGTCGTTTGCCACTTTGTTAGCCCCTTGTTTTAGACCAATTACCCTATCTACAGATTTAAAAAATCTTGGTAGTGAAATTGGTTTTACCAAATAATCTATTGCTTCAAGTTCAAAACTTTTAAGTGCATGCTCTTCGTGAGCCGTAGTCATAATCACAAATGGCTTTTTGTGAATCGTGCTTAAAAACTCTAACCCATCAAGATAGGGCATGTTGATATCCAAAAACATAATATCGACTGTATTATCTCTTAAAAAAGCAGAAGCATCCATAGCATTAGAAAATGTTCCTTCTAACCGCAACTCTTTAACCCGAAGAATATAATTTTTAATCACATTAACAGCCAACGGTTCATCATCTACTACAATCACTTTCAACATCATAATACCTTAAGCTTTAAAATAACATTAAACATTTTATCCTTTTCGAAAATTAATAACTCATAATCGCTTTTAGCATACCCAAGGTCTAAACGTTTTTTTACATTAGAAAGTCCAATTCCGCCAGATTTTACAGGATATTCTAATTCTTTTTTGGCATTAGGAATGGAATTAGCGACCTTGAAATTCATAAAACCATCTTTGACTTGCAACTCAATATCAATTTTCATTTCACCAATATTTTTGCTTGCACCATGTTTAAAACAGTTTTCAACTATTGGAATTAACAACATTGGCGGAATTTTACAATTCTCAAGATTTCCGGATATTTTCATATCTACCTCAAGACTATCGTCAAATCTAATCCGCTCCAAATCTATGTAATTCCTAATACAATTCATCTCACTCGTTAAATCTTGTCTTTGTTTTTTAGTGGCGTATAGTAAATACCTCATAAGTTCTGATAATTTGAGGATTACTTCAGGAGCCTGATCCGACTTTTCTAAAGTCAAGGAATATATATTATTAAGGGTATTAAAGAAAAAATGAGGCGAGACCTGAGACCGTAAAAAACGTAATTCAGTTTTCAATTGCCTCTTTTCTAAATCATGAAGCTTACTACTTTCACGCAACCAATCGACCGTTAATTTTATAGCTGTAAAAAAGGAAATAACATACACTTCACCAATCATTGTCTGTACAGCATACCCAATGGTCAGTGTATCAATAATTTCTTGTGCCTCTGGCATTACATCTGTACTTACCAAATAATAGGTAAGATTATACTTTAGCAATAGCATCACGAATAAAGCCAAAAGTATGTAAACAGTATATTGAAAATATTTCTTAGTGTAAATAAATTTTGGCATCAAATAATACGCATTCAAATAGGCCAAAAACATATGAATAGGAAAACCTAATAAATTCGTTTTTAAAGAAAGTAAGAAATCATCGTGAATGAAACTCCAACGAAAAGTGTTGAATACAAAGTAAATTGACCAGAATAAAATATGATGCAAGGGTTTAATATCGCTATTGCCCAAAAATTCTGGCTTGCGTAAAAATTTCATTATCCTAATATTCATAGACAATAATTACTGCTTTTTTTATTACACAATTGACGTTGGGCATCAATCTGAAGTTGTTAGGCTAAAATTATTCACGGTTACAATAATTATGAAAATATTCAAGATTATTTTAGAAATGGAAGATAAAGCTATTTGTTGCTAAAAGTAATTAAAAACAACAATAGGCCTATATTCATATAAAAAATAGATTATTTTACAAGGCAGCAATTAAATTTAAAGAACTTGTAAAACAACATTACCAACCTAATCAACCATTTGTGGCATGGCCCAATTTCAAAACAAATCGCTAAAAACCAAAAAGACAGTTGCCGTGCTATTGTTTCTTTTGTATTTAGGAAGTATTTCTCTTATAGCTCAAAAAACGCCTCAAACTTATATTGCCAACAATATCATAGAAACGTTAATAATTGATGGTAAAATGGATGAATCATCTTGGCAAAATGCTAAATGGTCCAACAAATTTATAGATATTGAAGGTAGTAAAAGTGCAACCTATGAAACCAAGGTTAAAATGTTATGGGACGACACTAACCTTTACTTTTTTGCCGAAATCAAAGAACCCCATGTATGGGCCACATTAAAACAAAAGGATACTATAATCTTTTACAATAATGATTTTGAAATTTTCATTGACCCTGATGGCGATACTCACAATTACTATGAGCTTGAACTAAATGCTTTTAACACCATATGGGATTTATTTTTATCGAAACCATATAGAAACAATGGCTATATACTTGATGGTTGGGATTTTAAAGGAATAAAATCTGCCATCCAAGTTAATGGTACATTGAATAATGCTTCAGATATTGATGAAGGCTGGACCGTTGAAATTGCCATACCATGGTCTTTTACCACCGAACCCGGAGGAACAACAAAAGTTCCCGAAAACGAATTCTGGAGAATTAATTTCTCTAGAGTTAATTGGTCTTTTGATATCGAAAACGAAAAGTACAGTAGAAAAAAAGATGCATCCGGTAAGTTTATGCCCGAAAACAATTGGGTATGGTCACCTCAAGGTGTTATCAATATGCATGAGCCTGAACATTGGGGCTATGTCTATTTTGCTAAAAATTCAAAAACCAAACTACCTGACTTCACAATTCCTGAAGATGAGCACATTAAATGGTATCTATATGAATTATATAGAAATCTTAAGAATGAAGAAATAGGCGAAAAAGGATGGACCACAATAGATGGCCAACTTCAAAAAGAACCAATATCTATTTTGAATAAATCAATTTCACCTGTTTTAGAAAAAAATAATTTCGGATTTGACATTTGGGTCAAAAGCCCGTTTACAAATAAAAAATTGGTTCTACATAATGATGGAAAATTCGAAACTTACAATGATTAAACAAACTAACCTTTTAAAAATATTAGCTCTATTCATCTTTGTAATTACTACTTCATGTGATTTAAAGAAGGAAACAACAGAACCTAACACCACCGCAAGTACAGCTAAAATTAGCGAAGAAGCATTTAAATTATGGACTTGGATTACTGCCGAAAAAGATAGGACAGACAAATCTTTTGATGAAGAATTTGAAAAATATAGCAAGAATGGTATTCATGCCATTTTAATAAACACTTATGGCGACCCTGCTTTATTGACAAGGCTAGTACCTATTGCAAAAAAATATAATCTTGAGGTACATGCGTGGATGTTTACAATGAACAGACCAGGCGATAAAGTTGCCGAGCAGCACCCTGAATGGTATGCCGTAAGTAGAGATGGGAAATCTTGTTTTGATGAGCCACCATATGTCGGCTATTATAAATGGTTATGCCCAACCCGAAAAGAATCACGTGAGCATGTACTTAGTTTAATAGAAGGTTTGGCCAAAGTTGATGGTGTCACTAGTTTCCATTTAGATTATATTCGGTATTCAGACATTTATCTACCTATCGGACTATTACCAAAATATGATTTAAAACAAGAGGTCGAATTACCAAGATACGATTTCTGTTATTGTGATGTATGTACTTCTGAATTTGAAAAGGAACACCATAAAAACCCTAAAGATTTTAGTAATCCTGCCATTGATATGGAGTGGAAGAATTTCAGATTAAACAAAATAAAGTCCATTGTTGATGAAGCCTATAAAATTACCCATGATAATGGTAAATTATTAACAGCAGCTGTTTTTCCTTATCCAGAAATGGCAGACCATATGGTTCGCCAACGATGGGACAAATGGAATGTTGATGCAGTATTACCTATGATTTATAACAAATTCTACAATGAAGAAATAGATTGGATAGGTTATGCCACAAAACAGGGTGTGGAAGATTTAAAAGGTAAAAATACCGAACTACATACAGGTATATATGTTCCTGAAATGACTTCAGAACAACTAAAAGAAGCAATATACCAAGCCAAATCTAACGGGGCAAAAGGTGTTTCTTTCTTTGACGGACCCGCAATTACTGATGCTCAATGGCAGGTAATCCAAGAGTCACAAAACCACTAAATATTGTTTAATTCTTAAAAATTTGCTTTTTATTAACACGTTGTTAAGCTTTTCATAATAGTTATTAGTCGAATTTATTGAATTATCATTTTGAAATAGCGCATCTTAAGATCGTATTTTTAAAATACCTAACTAAACTCAAAATTCATAAACAAAAAATTCTTAAGTTTTTTGACCTTTGCTTTGCTACTATTTTTTCAAGGAGTAACAGGTCAGGATAAAAACGTATCAGGTGTTGTCACAGACGATACCGGATTGCCTTTGCCGGGTGTTAACGTTGTTGAAAAAGGCACATCGAACGGTACTTCTACCGATTTCGATGGTAACTATGTTATTAATGTTGATGCAAACTCAACTTTAGTTTTCTCCTCACTAGGTTATAAGACGATAGAAGTTGGCGTTAACGGCAGATCAACAGTAAGCATTTCAATAGCTGAAGATGCTAGCCAATTAGACGAAGTTGTCGTAACCGCATTAGGTATTCGTAAAGAAACCAAAGCATTAGGTTATTCTTTAACTGAAGTAGATGCCGAGGAAATCGCAACTATAAAAACACCAAATGCGATAAACTCGCTACAAGGTAAAATTGCTGGTGTGAACATCTCTCAGAATGCAACTGGCGCAGCCGGATCAAGTAGAGTTGTTATTAGAGGTTCTAGCTCTTTATCTGGTGAAAATCAACCGCTTTATGTAGTTGATGGTATTCCTATAAACAATGGTAATAATGGTTCTGCCGGTATGTGGGGTGGATCAGATGGTGGAGATGGTATTTCCAGTATAAACCCAGATGATATTCAATCTATTTCAGTTCTTAAAGGTGGTGCTGCTTCTGCATTATACGGTTCTCGTGCTGCAGGTGGTGTAATCATCGTAACGACTAAGACCGGTAAAGGACAAAAAGGCTTTGGAGTAGAAGTTAGTAGTTCAGTTACTTTTGATAAAGTAAATTCATCAATACAAGATTTCCAAACAGATTACGGACAAGGTTTATTAGGCGCTAGACCTAGTACTCAAGAAGGTGCGTTAGAAGCAGGGACTTCTTCATGGGGAGAACGTTTTGATGGTGCTAATTCTATACAATATGATGGTGTCTCAAGACCTTATTCTTATGCTGGTAATAATGTTGACAAATTTTACAGAACAGGATCAACGTTAATAAACTCAGTTGCTTTAACAAGCGCCTCAGATAATCTTACATATAGATTATCTGCATCAGATTTGAACAACCAAGATGTAATGCCAAATGCAGGTTTGAACAGAAAATCATTCTCGTTCAATAGCTCAGCTATCTTGGCTGAAAAACTGACTAGTACAATTAATGCTAAGTACATTATTGAAAAAGTTCAAAACAGACCAAGACTATCAGATGCACCAGGTAATGCTAACTTTACCGTTGCTTTATTACCCGGTAATTTTGATGTACTAACATTGCAACCTTCAACTAACCCTGATGGTTCTGAAAGACAATATTCAAACAACACCTTCTCTCAAAATCCTTATTTCGCAGCTTATAATTTTAGAAATGAAGACAATAGAAATAGAATAATAGCGTCTACAACATTAAGATATGATTTTACTGACTGGCTTTCTTTAACAGGTAGAATGGGTATTGACCATGACGTAATTAGAAGAACAAGCGTAGAGCCATTTGGAACAGCCTATAAACCATTAGGAAGTATCGAAGATCAAGAAAGAAGAACCAATCAAGTAGATGCTGATCTTATATTAGCAGCAGATAAGAACATAACCGATAAATTTGCCATTTCTGCCTTGGTAGGTGTCAACTCTAACCATCTTAAATCTGAAAACCTTTTTCTTGGTGGTGATGATTTTATTGTACCCGGCTTAGAAGATATAGGCAATACGGTAAGAATTAACAGAAGAAGAGAATATAGTGAACGTAAAATAGGTTCAGTGTATGGATCGTTAGAATTATCATATGATCGTTGGGCTTATGTTACTTTTACAGGTAGAAATGACTGGTTTTCTACACTTTCATTTCCTGGAAAAACATCACCAAATGATGACTTCTACCCATCTGTAAATACAAGTTTGGTATTGTCAGACGCATTGAATATGCCTTCTTTTATAAGTTTCTTAAAACTTAGAGGAGGTTATTCAGAAGTAGCAGGTGGTGCACAAGATCCTTATTCGTTAGCTTTAACTTATGAAATTTTCGGAAATCCGCTTAACGGACAACCAACAGGTAGAATAAGTGGCAGTACCGTTCCAAATGCAAATTTAGTAGCCTTCAGTAAAAGTGAAACTGAAATTGGTTTGGACCTAAGAATGTTTAACAATAGGTTATCTTTTGACGTTGCATATTATACTAATGAAACCACAAAAGACATCGTAGATGTTGCAACCTCATCGTATTCAGGATATAATGGAGCTAAAGCCAATCTTGGTAAAGTATCGAATAAGGGTATTGAATTTTTAGTAAGTGGGTCACCAATAAAAACATCAAATTTTAATTGGAATGTATCTTTAAATGGTGCTTACAACGAAGGTCTTGTTGAAGCTACGGATGAAGTTGGATCTGATGTTAATTTAGATGAACCAAGATCACAGAATGTGAGAATTACTCATATTGTTGGAGAAAGATACGGTACCATTGTAGGTGTTTCGTATGACAGAGATGACAACGGAGTTATCAAGTATGATATTGATGACCTAGGAGTACCAAGAGCTGTTGAAGGCGAACGTAAAATTTTAGGAGAAGGCGTTCCTCCACTTACGTTAGGTTTCTCAAATTCTTTTTCATATAAAAATTTCAATCTAAACTTTTTGATAGACGGCAAATTTGGAGGACAAGTGTTCTCTGGTACAAACACAACAGTTTATGGAAATGGCCTTCACAAGAATACTTTAGAAGGTAGAGAAACTGGGTTAACAGTTTCTGGAATTGATGCGGCAACCGATCAGCCGTTCACTACTACAGTCGCTCCTGAAAATTTACAAACTTATTGGGGAGAAATAAATGACATCGCAGAAGAATTTGTAGAAGATTCCGATTACATTAAGTTTAGACAACTAAGCTTAGGGTATTCCTTACCTGAAAAATTATTAGATAATGTTTTCTTAACCAATGTAAATGTTTCGTTTATCGCTTCAAATCTTTTTTATATTTCGAGAAGTATCGACAATATTGATCCAGAAAGCGCATATAACGTAGGAAACTCTCAAGGATTGGAATACTTTGGTGTGCCAACCTCAAGAAATTATGGTATGACTATCAACTTAAAGTTTTAATAAAAAGATATGAAAAAATTAATTTGTTTATTTATGATGGCGCTGGTAGTAGGCGCTTGTGATGACGGATTTGACGAATTGAACGTAAATCCAACAAAACCTTCTCAGATTGCGGCAGGCAACAAATTAACTGCTGTATTAAAGTTTGTTTCTAGCGAACGATATGACAATTGGAGAGCACAACTGATTTACCAATCTACGATGATGCAACATTTGTCAACTACGGCAGGGTATTGGAATGGTGATAAATATACTTGGAACAGGGGCTATGCATCTTCTTTATTAGATAGATATTATGAGAACGCCATTAAAAACGTTCAGGATTTAAAATTACAGCTAGATAATGAAGAGGCACCAGAAGAAATGATAGCAATTACAAGAATTGTCAGAGTTTTTGCCTTTTCAAGACTAACCGATCTTTATGGAGACATTCCTTATAACGAAGGTGGTAAAGCGGTAATCGAAGGTATTTACCTTCCAAAGTACGATTCACAGAGTGAAATTTATGCAGACATGCTTAAAGAACTAGAAGAATCAGCCGCTGCTCTATCTAGTGGAACTTCTGGTTTTGGCGCTGCTGATGTTATCTACCAAGGTGATCAAGCTAAATGGAAAAAATTAGCAAATTCTTTAATGCTTCGTTTAGGTCTACGATTAATCAAAGTTGATGCAGCTGCTTCTCAAGCATGGGTAACTAAAGCAATTGCAGGTGGTGTAATGACTTCGAACGAAGATATTTTTTATTTGCAACATGATTCTAATAATAGAAATGGATTATCTGAAGCTTTTGACGCTGACGGTAACCCAAGAATGAGCAAAACATTTATCGACTTCTTGAAAAATAATGATGACCCAAGATTAACTGTATTAGCATCACTACCAAGTGAAAAAATTATTTTTAAAGAGGATCTTCCTGACAATCCAGGAAAATACATTGAAGATTTCAGAGAAGATAGAACAGATGCTGAAAGATTAGACCCTGCAAATCAAAGAGGGTTAGTGAATGGAAATAGCAATGTAATGTTGGATAATCAAAATGTTGATTTAGATAATCTTTTTAGTAATTTAAATGATTATTCTGAACCAAATAGACCAATCGTAGCAGCTTTTGAAGCACCTATGTTTTTCCAAACATATGCAGAAGTTGAATTTATGTTAGCAGAAGCAAACGTTCGTTGGGGATTAGCTGGAGACGCCGCGACACATTACAACAATGGTGTTACCGCAGCAATGAAACAATTATCACTTTATGGTGAAGCAGCGGTTATAGCAGATGCTGATATTACTACTTATTTAGCTGAGAACCCTTATGATGCTGCTAATGCAATAGAGCAAATAAGCACACAATATTGGGCGGCTACATTTTTGAATGAGTATGAAACATTTTCTAACTGGAGAAGAACAGGTTTTCCTGTGTTAGTACCCGTTAATTTCCCAGGAAATGAAACAGGAGGAACAATTCCTAGAAGGCTTACCTACTCTCAAAATGAGGCAAGTGTAAACGCTGACAACTATGAAGCTGCATTAGCTGCACAAGGTCCAGATGTACTTACCACAAGAGTTTGGTGGGATGCACAATAACAATAATTAAGTTTGGTTTTTGAGTGAAACCTCTCATAATAGTTGAGTTAATTTTTATTGAGTTTGAAAAGGAGAGGAAACTCTCCTTTTTTTGTATAAAATAGTATCTTGTAATCATGAAAATGAGGCATATTTTTTACTGTTGTTCACTATTGTTATTTTGTTGTAGCCCTGCTCCTGACAAAGTAGAACTAAATGACAAGCTTTTCACTTTACTCAAACCAGAAGAAACTGGTATAGATTTCAATAATATAATCAAAGATGATAAGGACAAAAACATATTTGCCTATGCGAACTTCTACGGTGGTGCCGGTGTAGGCGTTGGTGATTTTAATAATGACGGTCTTCAAGATATTTTCTTTGCTGGCAATATGGTGTCAGATAAATTATACTTAAATCAAGGAAATTTAAATTTCATTGACAATACAGAAAAAGCAGGTATTAAAAACTACGATGGTTGGTCTACGGGTGTTACGGTTGCAGACATTAATAATGATGGTCACTTAGATATTTACGTTAGTAGAGAACTTTATGATGAGCATCCTGAATGGCGAAGAAATTTATTATATCTAAACAAAGGCGATGGCACTTTTGAAGAAAAAGCAGAAGAATTCCAAATTGCTAATACAGAAAGAACACGCCATGCTACTTTTTTAGATTATGATAAAGACGGTAAATTAGATTTATTCTTACTTACTCAGCCACCAAACCCGGGCAGTCTATCACAATACCATAATTCAGATAATTTACTTATCCCTGAATATTCATTAAAGCTCTACAAAAACAAGGGAGACTCCTTTGAAGATGTTACGGTAATGGCCGGCGTAAACAAAACGGGGTTCCCTAATGCGGTTTCCGCAAGTGATTTAAACAATGATGGATGGACAGATCTTTATGTTGCAAATGATTTCTACGCTCCTGACTTTTTATTTTTAAATAACCAGGACGGTACTTTTTCTAGCATGGAAAAAAGCGCCTTACAGCAAACATCATATTACAGTATGGGTGTAGATGTTGCTGATATCAACAATGACCAAAACCTAGATATTTTTGTACTTGACATGGTATCTGAAGACAACTTTCGTTTAAAGTCTAATATGAGCGGTATGAACATTGGCTCTTTTTGGAAGGTAGTTGAAGATGGTGGTGGGTATCAATACATGTACAACGCCTTGCAACTAAATAATGGCAACGGAACCTTTAGCAATATTGCCCAATTTTCTGGCATGGCCGCCACTGATTGGAGCTGGTCTAACCTAATAGCAGATTTTGATAATGACGGTCTTAAAGATACGTATGTCACCAACGGTCTTTTAAGAGATATTAGAAATACTGATGCTGATAAAAACGTAGCCAATTACATTAATACCACTAGAGAAAATTGGGTAAAAAACAACACCAACACTAAGAACATAAAGAGTATTTGGGATGTAGTTGACCTTGAAAAAGCGGTAAACATGCTTCCTTCACAACCATTAAAAAACTACGCTTACAAAAACAAAGGAAATCTTGAATTCGAAAATAGTTCAAATGAATGGGGATTAGATAACGAATCTTTCTCAAATGGATCTTCGTACGCCGATTTAGATAATGATGGAGATTTAGACCTCATCGTAAACAATATCAATAGCGAAGCTTTTATTTACAGAAATAATTCAGAGAAACATCAAGACAGAAATTATCTAAGAGTAAAACTTACTGACCCAGAACACAAACCTACTTTTGGTGCACGAGTTCAGGTATATTCCGACAAAAGAATACAAACTCTAGAATCTACGAATGTTCGGGGCATCTATTCTACCAGTGAATCGACCTTACATTTTGGTTTAAACGAGTTAACCAAAGTTGATAGCATCAGTATTTTATGGCCAAATGGAAATAAAACAATTCAAAAAAATATTGAAGCAAATCAATTATTAGAATTTTCTTCCAAAGACTCTGAAATACCTAATGGTAAAACCAAAGAGGCTACAAACTATCTTTTTGCAGACCGAACAAAATTGTTCCCTGCCAAATTTGAACATCAAGAAAACAGTTTTGACGATTTTGAAAAACAGATATTACTTCCTCATAAATTATCCCAATTCGGACCTGCTTTAGCTAGCGGCGATGTAAATAACGACGGTTTAGAAGATTTTTATATAGGTGGTGCGGCAAACCAATCCTCTACCCTATTCATTCAACAAAAAAATGGTGATTTCAAAAAAGGTCAACCAAATTTCTGGTTAAAAGAAGCTGGCTACGAAGATGTCGATGCCATATTTGTAGATATTAATAATGATGGATTTAAAGATTTATATGTTGTTAGTGGCGGCAATGAATATCCAAAGAACGATTTTCATTATACAGACAGGCTTTATCTAAATAATGGCGATGGAATCTTTAAAAAAGGAGCTATTCTTAATGCTAGTAGAATTAGTGGGTCTATAGTTAAAGCAGCCGATTATGATACCGACGGTGATATCGACCTATTCGTAGGCGGTAGGCATACACCTCATCAATACCCTAATCCATCATCGAGCATGTTGCTAATCAATGATAATGGACAATTATCAAATTCCACCGAATCAGTATCGCCTCAGTTATTAGATGTCGGTATGGTTACCGATGCTATTTGGAGCGACTATGATAATGATAAGGACTTAGATTTGATTATCGTAGGTGAATGGATGCCAATTACCATTTTCGCAAATACTGATGGTCATTTATCCAAAATAGAAATTGAGAATTTCAACACTTCGTATGGTTGGTGGTTTAGCATTGAACAAGGTGATTTTGACAATGATGGTGATATGGATTTTATCGCCGGTAATCTCGGCCTAAATTATAAGTATAAGACAAGTTCAGAAAAACCATTTGATGTTTATTATAATGATTTTGATGCGAACGGAAATGGTGATATCGTTTTAGGTTATTATAACAAGGAGAAACATTACCCCTTGCGTGGGTTCTCATGCTCATCGGAACAAATACCAGATTTAAAGAAAAAGATTGTAAAATATGATGCATTCGCTTCCATGGAATTAAAAGATGTCTACGGAGAAGAAAAACTGAAAAATTCGCTTCATTACCATACAGATACTTTTGCTTCTGTTTATGTAGAAAATTTAGGTGATGGAAAATTTAAAATCAAAGATTTACCTAATATGGCACAACTATCAAACCTAAACGATATGCTCGTAAGGGATTTTAACGGTGATGGAGCTCTTGATATCTTGGCAATCGGCAATCTATATGTGTCAGAAATAGAAACACCTAGAAACGACGCAGGAACAGGTGTGCTTCTCTTAGGTAATGGTAAGGGTGGCTTTAGTGCAAAACGTGGTTCTGAAATAGGATTTTATGCCGCCAAAGATGCCAAAAAGATTATTTCAATAGCTAATGGTCAAAAAGATTATGTACTAGTAGGGAATAACGATGATGTTCTTCAGTTTTTTGAAATACAGAAGAACTAACTTTAAATATTATAATTAGAAGGATCAATTAATCTTTAATTCCGGGAGCTCTATTTTCTAAACCTTCCATGCCTAATAAAGAGTCCCCTAGCCTTATACGCATATCATCTGCAAGTTTCTTGATGGTGGCAACTACTTTAGCATTGCTTGCAGCCACATTTTTTGTTTCACTAGGATCAGATTCTAAATCATACAATTCAATTTGCTTTAAATTAACCATTTTGTATTCTCCAGGTAATCCATCTTTTCCAGGTGCTTGACCATTCATAGTTCTGTAGGTGTGAGGAAAATACAACTTCCATTTTCCATATCGTACTCCAAACAATTCATTCACTCTATAATAAAAGAAATAAGCTTCTTGCGGACTTTCATCTGTTTTACCCGTCAATAAACTCCATGCGCTTTTACCATCAATTACCTCACCTGGAAGTTCAGAGTTTGTTACCTCTGCGAGGGATGGAAAAATATCTATAGCCATTAAAGGAGCATCTATGGTTACCCCTGCTTCAATCTCTTTCGGATATTTAATTATAAAAGGTTCTCGTTGGCCACCTTCCCACCCAGTACCTTTACCTTCTCTAAAAGGATATGCACTTCCTGAATGATTACCATATGCTAGCCATGGCCCATTATCTGATGTAAAAATTATAATTGTATTCTCAGTTAAACCATTTTGCTCTACGGATTTAATAATTTCACCAACCGACCAATCTAGCTCCATAATCACATCACCGTAAAGACCTCTATTCGACTTGCCTTTAAATTTATCGGATACATATAAAGGAACATGAGGCTGAGGATGCGGAACATATAGAAAAAACGGATTGTCTTTATTCCGTTCAATAAAATCAACACTGTGTTGGGTAATCAATGTTGTTAAGTTCGTCTGATCTGTAAGGTTATCGATTACTTTCTCATTCTCATACAATGGTAATGGTCCAAAATCAAATATTGGGCCTTGCTGAGGGTGCAATGGCCACATATCGTTCGAATACGGAATTCCAAAATATTCGTCAAAACCATGTTTAGTCGGCATAAACTCCGCCGCATCACCTAAGTGCCATTTACCAAATATCGCTGTTGCATAACCTTTATTCTTTAGAATTTCTGCAAGAGTAATCTCTTTAGGGTTAAGTCCCTTCTTACTATTTGGCATAAGAGCGTTATGTATACCTATGCGATTAGGATAACTACCCGTTAGAATAGCAGCTCGTGAAGCAGAACAAACCGCCTGAGCAGCATAAAAGTTCGTGAGCTTCGCCCCATCATTTGCCATTTGATCAAGATTGGGTGTGGAAATATCCTCTGCCCCAAATACCCCTACATCATTATACCCTTGGTCATCTGTGAAAATTAAAATGATATTTGGTGAAGAGTTTGATGTATTATTATTGTTTTGACAAATACCATTTTGCCAAACAAATAACCATAATAATATTACAAACTTAATTTTAGCAGTCATTTTACACAAATTTCATCAAATATGTCCATAATTAATGAATAATATAGGAATTCAGCTAGGTATATTTTCATAAATTCATTGACTTAATTCAATCAAAAGCATTAGAAATTAATGAGAACAAAAATTAAGATTTTAGCTTTATTAGGGTCGGCTTTAGCTTTATGCCTTTTAGAGGGCTGTAAGAATAAAGACAACAGCATTAAACCTGTTGATATGGTGATTGACTCTATGTCAGATTCACTACCCAAGTTGAGCCTACCAGATGACGCAGACCCAGAAAATGAAGATTGGGTAGGAATTGACCTTGAGCCAAAATCTCCTGTACTTCCACTTTATCCAGAACAAGAAGCAGCAAAGTTTTTACTTCCTAAAGGATATCATATTGAACCTATACTAACAGAACCCCAAATTGAACAGCCAGGCGCTATTTCTTTTGATGGAAATGGTAGAATGTATGTATTGGAATTAAGAACTTATATGTTATCTGCAGATTCTGATGGCACCTTAGATCCAAAAAGCCGAATCTCTAGATGGGAGGATAAAGACAATGATGGCATCTATGAAACAGGAACCGTATTTGTTGATAGTTTAATTTTTCCACGGTTTGTATTACCATACGGTAAGGATTGTATTTTAACTATGGAATCGGATACTGACAATGTGTATAAATATACAGATACCACTGGTGATGGTAAAGCAGATAAAAAGGAGTTTTTTACCAATAAATATGGTAGGTCTGGCAATGTTGAGCATCAGCAAGCATTTATGTATTATGGAATGGATAATTGGCTATACAGCACGGTAAATGCCTTTCGAGTTAAAGAAACACCAAATGGCGTAATACGCGAAAAAACGGGTTATAACAGAGCGCAATGGGGCGTAACTCATGATGATGATGGTAAATTATGGTTTCAAGGAGGTGCTAGCGGCGTACCATCACATTTTCAATTTCCCATTCATTATGGTAATTACACGATAGAGAATGAACTGGCCGATGGTTTTGAAATTCCTTATGGTGCTGCCATAAAAATTGCTGATTTACAGGAAGGAATGGATAGAGTAAGACAACCAGACGGTTCAACAAATCGAGTTACAGGCTCTGCAGGTAACGATATTTACCGTGGTGATCGTTTACCATCTGAATTATATGGTCAATATTTCTATGGTGAACCTGTTGCGAGAATCGTAAGGCAAATTAACCCGATAGTTA
>TARA_R110001583_G_scaffold98166_5_pt1 | contig 33050 bp, 14 predicted proteins | sample TARA_R110001583 | Tara Oceans TARA_R110001583 (sample SAMEA4398432) | marine metagenome | biome: Polar Biome; feature: [MES] marine water layer (ENVO:01000295) within the mesopelagic zone...; material: water (ENVO:00002006), including particulate matter (ENVO:01000060) such as...... | reverse complement strand
GGTTCTGTGAGAGGGATGAGGCAAAAGCCTCACCCTACTCGATGAAGTAAGTTATCGGACGATATTGACTTACCTTTGCGATCTACACGACCAATCTCTTTTTGGCTAAGGGTTAATTGACTGTCGTAGCTGATCCCTATCATTGAAAATAGAGACCCATATTGCGTTATGAATTTATCTGTTAAAAAGTGACCGTTTGTGATTAAAGATAATTCGAATCCAAGCGTCTTAGCAGTTGTTAATAAGCTCGCAAAGCGCTGTTGCAATAACATTGGTTCGCCACCAGCAAAATTTAGGCGAACGTTTTGATATGGCATTTTCTGTTGAATACGGTTTTTAGAATTTTTTATAAAGTAACTTGCTAAAAAGGCTAATAAAGTTTCAGCTTTATTGGCATTAGCATGTAGCTCATTTGGTTTATTCCATTGGGCATAGCAGAACTGACAAGTATAATTACACTTTTCAGTAACATGGTAGTTTATGACTAAGTCATTTTTGTTTTTCATTATGAACCTCCAACAATCACACGTTATGTGTGACTTCGATATTCATAATGAAATTGTGCCGGGCACAACCTAGCAATAATATTGTATAGTTTTAAATTATTGCTAAATGGCTTTCTTTAATGCCGCTTAACTTAATAAATTATGTATTAAAGCGGATGCTTCTTCTGCCTCTTTAATTTCGGTATTTACTTTAGCAAGTAGAAGTTCGACCGGAATAAGTTTGATAACAGTGATACTGTTAAGTGTTACTAGTATGTTTTTTGTGCTGAACATATCTTTATTATAAAAGTATTGTTCAGCCTCTTGGTAAGCCTTTAAATATTGCTGCCAAGGTATATCTTGGGCTAACAAATGCAAAATATAGTTCTTGTCTCTAATAGGAAGCGGTAATTTTTGAGTAAATAAATCAAAACTAGCATCCATTAAGCTTACTCTAACTTTGTTTATATCTTCGGTACTAATTCCACAGAAAAAGTAGGCAGGGGACTTATCATCAAGTTTTTTAAAAAACTCGCTAAAGTTTCGGGTTTTAGCGGAGTTTATTGTATCGTAGTAATAGTTGAGTAATTTTTTCGTCTGTGCACTTTCAAGTAGAGTCAATAATATTAGGCTGTTACCAACAATAGCTGAAAACCCTTGTTTAAGTAGGTGTTTTTCATTGTGATAACCTTTTTCAGTCATCATTACGTGTTGACGAAACTTAGCTTCACGTTTAGTAAACAATGTTTGTAATAAATCATGAACTTTATCGGGCAGTTTTTTCGCTTTTAAGAAAGTACTCGCATAACTGTTAATTGTTATTGGATCGGCTTCATTGGTTATATCCCTTCTTAATGACATAAGCTATCACGCAACATAGTTTTACTCACTTTTGAGTCACTTAATTTGACTATGGTTTTAACTGCAGCCATGCCTTTTTTGCATTGATATATACCATTGTTATAAGTGTATTCATTATGGTATTTATTATTAATGTACTGTATAACGCCTAAACATTGGCCTATTTGGATAGCTTCAGCTTTGCTTAGCACTAACACGCCTAAAAGGTTTACTTTGTCTTCAACCACTTCTTTGCACGACTCAACAATATCTAGGTGGGCTCCACGTTTAATAGTCGCTACTCCAACACAACTACCTAAGTTAATTAGTTCAGCTTTATTAAAAAAAACAAGGCTAAATGAACTGATGTTTTCCTCCTCTTGAGTACATTCTTTAACAAATGTTTTTTTTGCGTATACAGTTGTCGAGCAAACTAAGAGTAGAAATAAAACGAAATATCTCATTACACTAGCTCCTTTTTACAAAAACGAAAAGCGCGATAGGTAATAATTAGGCCAATTAGATAATATAAAGCCCCTAAGTTATCAGCAAAACTTCCATCAAGTATTTCAGAAAATACCTGCGAGATTTCTTGATATTTAAGTAGACCATAAGCTGCAGATATTATAAATATTAATAGCAGTAGCTTTAACTGGTTTACTAAAGCTCTCATCATACTGTTTGAAAGCATAGTAAGTTGATAACCTTTAATAGGCTTTTGTTTTAGATTGTTTTTTAGGTGTTTATTAGCTCTAAATATTATGAAAAAAGTAATAAAGGCTGTAAAGCGATCCACCCATGTTTGACCTGAAATATCGCCAAGCCCAACAACTGTTTCCGTATAAGTAAATACCGAATAAAAATTGGTAAAAAAGAATGCTGAAATAGATATTAATAGCAGTAAGGTTTGACCAAAAAGATAAAAATTACTTTTGGGTGTTGCACTAAATATGTATAGCATTTGGGGATTAGCAAACCAGAAAGTACTGCGCTTTGCAAAAACATAACCGCTTTCATGTTTGTTCAACTCTATGGGTGTGCTTATTTTGTGCTCTGCTGGTTTTACTTCTTCGGTAAATGATTCGTTATTTATGGTACTACTATAAGTCAAAACTTAAATCCCTTTATTATTTTTCCTATTGGTAATGATAACAATGTGATATTAGTTTGACAATAGTAGGGTACTTACAAAAATCAGCAGCGATTCGTCACATTGAATGGCTCCTGATTTAGGGTGAGGGAGTTGATGTATCCTCATACCCTTCAATTTGAAAGTAAAAACCGAGACATAAGTCTCGGTTTATTATGTCTGCTATTTTTGATTTTTATGTTCCGCCTCAGCAACATCAAGTAAGTGATCACGGAATAAATTAATTTTATTCGTAATTTTCTCTGCGGCATTTTCTGCACTTATCTCTAAATCAAGCGCGTCAGGTTGGCTGTTTGGTGACTTCCTGTTTTCTGTTAAAATATCGCTGTCAGAGATTACGTGAAACTCAATAAAGTATTTACCCACACTGATATCATTTTTGTTTTCAGCAGTAAAAATACATATCGAGTACAATTAGCAGGTAATAGATCCCATTGCCAACGCTCCAAAACATTAGATGAAAAGCGTCAATGAGTATTATTCTCTGTTGGCATCCAGTCATAAAAATTTAGATCTAATGTATTAGTAATTTGATCAATTGTTGGTAGCAAGCGCTGATAATAAGCGTCTAATAGACGATGAGCGGTGCGTATTTGAAAGACCAAAGAGCCATCGAACAAAGTTATTAATTATTCATCGATGCTTTAGTTGATTTTTATCTTAACTCTTGAGTTATTTAAGCTTTTATCTCATTTGCTCAAGGGGTAATATTCACAGTACTTATTTAATATTAAAAGGATGTTTGAAGTTGAAGTGTTCAGGGATAATTAAGAAAATCCTCCTTGTTGAAGGTTTTGGATTTATAAAACAGGAAAACAATAAACCTGACGTGTTTTTCCATAAAAGCAAAAATTCACTTTTCCCAAACTTAAAAAAGGGGGATTTGGTTGAGTTTGATGAAGTGTCATCCAAAAAAGGTATGGCTGCAGAAAACATTTCAATCGCAGAAAAAATAGTAATTCAACGACCAGTGAAGTCATTTATTTACACCAAAGAGTACAACCCTAAGTTCGGGAAGGCCCTCTACAGGACCTATATAGAAACCCCTTGGTTTAATAACCCGAACGAAGGAAGAGAGTATCTAGAAAAAGCTGCAAAGAATACTGGATGTAACGCTGTTCTTAATTTGAAATGCATTAAAGAGGCACGTTCTAAAGGAGGTAATCATGTTGGAACCTTTCATAGTTTTACTGCAGACCTGAGCACCGTGGTCGAAGATCATAATACCGCAAAGAGCGACCACTCTATTTTTGAAAAACAAAGTGTTAATAAAGGCTCTCAGATGGTATTGCAGAGAACGAAAAATGTTGCAGCTCAAAGCTTCGCCGATAAGGAAAAACAAGACCGTTCGTACGGTGGATATATTGCTTTAGGTTTAATCGCTTTATTATTTTTGTTATCGCTTTGATAAACAAAGGGACGTTATGAATCGAATTTCCCGTAGAAAGTCACTAATAGTCTAGGTCATTCACGGCCTAGACTTTATGCCGTTCAATGCTTTTGATATATTCGCGAATATTAAATCTCATTACAAAGCAGCATACATTGACCGTTCCCTAGTTTTCCCATATTCTCTCAATTATCAGCTTTTAATAAATAGATGTCATTGTTCGAATAGTTAAAGAACGATACTGGTCAGATTTTAAAGAAGAGAAGCAAGCTGAATTTTTAGCTTTTGATTCAGTACAATGGCAAACTATTCAACAGATAGGCGTAAAAACACAAGCCATTGCTGATGAAGTTACAGCATTATTATTGACTACGCAGCACAAGGCAGATGTTATTGTTAAGCCCGAGTGGTACTACTAGAGATTATTATGATTACTTATCAACAAGGTAATATTTTACACGATCAATCTGATGCCATTATTAACACCGTTAATACTGTAGGTGTTATGGGTAAAGGGCTGGCGTTACAGTTTAAAAAAGCTTTTCCTGATAACTTTAAAGAATATAAGAAAGCTTGTGATGATAAATCTATGGTCACTGGTCAGGTATTATCAGTTCCATTAAACTCGATGAGCCCACCATTTTATATTATAAACTTTCCAACTAAAGCGCATTGGAAAGGGAAATCTAGACTTGAGTATATTGAACAGGGTTTAAATAGCTTAAAAGCAGAAGTTAAAAGATTAAATCTTAAGTCGATAGCTATACCCGCACTGGGGAGTGGCTTAGGTGGTTTACCGTGGCAAGAAGTTGAGCAATTGATACAAAATTCATTAGCAGAGCTTCCTGAAGTTAAATGGCATTTATATCCACCACAAGAGGCACCGAAAGCTGAAGTGATGCTTAACAACACCAAACGTCCAAAAATGACAATAGGGCGTGCTGCTGTAATTGGTTTAATAGACCGTTATGTATCCACAGGTTTTGATTACCGTTTATCTTTATTGGAAGTACAGAAACTCGTTTATTTTTTAACTGCTGTGGGAGAGCCTTTAAATAAAGTTGTTTTTCAAAAACATCACTTTGGGCCTTATGCTGATGTGTTACGTCACGTCTTAGATAAGATGGAAGGGCATTTTATCAGTGGTTATGCTGATGGTTTAAATAAGCCTGAAACCCCCATTGAATTGAAAGAAGATGCTGCACAAGAAGCGTTAACCTATTTAAATGAACACAAAGCCACGAAACAAAGGTTTGATAAAGTAGCTAAGCTAATTGAAGGGTTTGAATCTCAGAATGGCATGGAACTACTTTCTACCGTACATTGGGTTGCAACACAAGAATCAGAACATGAAGTATTAACAAGCGAGAGTTTAATTGAAAAGGTTCATAACTGGAATTACCGAAAATTTCAAATGAAACCTGCTCATATTCTAGCCGCTTGGAATCGATTGAAAGAACAAAATTGGCTAGGGAATAAAGCGCCAGCTATTTAATGTCATTTAATTATATTTAGTTAAAATAGAGCTAATACTGCGCCAGCCAAGTTTTTTAGTGTCAGTATAACTTTGTCTCTGTTAATACGGTCAAAGTTCCATAGTCCAATTGATTATATTACAACGTGTTGATACATATGAATTTTACCTGTAAATCACTGGTAAGCCAACGGATGATTGTGTGTACAGAAAGAATGAGCCTTACAAATACCGAATTGAAAAAACTTAATAAGTAAGTCATATGACAAACCTTTCGAGGTGTCTGATCGAGACTCTATTAGTATTAGGGTCTCAGCGAAAGAGAAAATAGCATGGCAATATAGATATAAGTTTAATAATAAGGCAGCGGTTAGAGCATTAGCATACAAATGGGTCCGCATTGTTTATACGTACAGAAAGATTCCAACACTTTATGATGAATCAAAATTTTGAAAGTGTTAAAAGAAAGAAATTCGCCCTTTTGATGACAGAAACTCTTGCTGAATGACTCAGGGCATGAAGCCGTTATTTACTTTTTGTATTTACATGATTCAATTTATCAAGTGTTGCTTTAATGCCGTTGTGGGAAATGCTGCTGTTAATTTTGGCTTGTGTACTTTGTAATAAATTTTAGTGTTAGATGGCTTCGTTTGATTTACTTGGTAGTAATAAGCATTGCCCTGTTTTCAAACTCGAACTTAATTTTTTTTTCTGGCATGTGTTCTTTTCTGGTTTAGGGCGATTTATTTTATTTTTAATCGACTTGTGAACACTTTTCTATAGGATATGGAAAGCTCCACAAAGGAGAACCAGAACACAGCGGACGAGAATTTTTAATTCAAGTACCCGGTGTATTCACAGCTCCCCTTAAAAGTAAGGAACTTGCCAATATAGTTAACTGGATGTTGCGTAACTTTAGTGCCGGTCAGCTGCCAGATGGCTTCATCGAATTTAATAAACAGGAGGTAGAACGATTGCAAAAATACGTTCTTCGAAGTGAGCTGGGTGATAAACGTAAAAAGCTTGTGTCTCAAATAAAAGAATACAAAAGCAATCACTAATCACTAAATACTTTTGCATCTAGGGGACACATTCAGACAAAAAATAGCGTTGTGTTTTGCTACTGGAGTGAGTTAGTTCAATCAATACCAGGTGTTTTCTTACCTTTGTTTTCTGTTACCCGTTTGACGGCAAGAAACTTTGCCTCAAACGAATGTGTTAGCAACCACTGCAAGGATTTACCCCGGCCAAAAAATGGGTATTTAACCATCCAAATACAAAGGGTTCTCAAACGCTCACTGCTGCATAAAAGGCTTGTTGAGTCGCTAAAAAAGCATTACCCGCCACAATACCAGCACGATAATCATGTTGTAAATCCATATTAGTACTGCCTAACAATTTGCTTTTAAGATTGTTTTCAGCAAATATTTGAATGATTTCCACATCTTCAGGAGGGTTAGCAATAAAATCTAGTTCTTTTTGATAAGCATGCTCATGCTGAACTAAATACTCAATTATTTTTGGGCAATACCTAGAAACATAAATTGATGACTTGAGTTTATGCACCCAAACAGACTCAGTAGGCAAGTCTGCATTTACAGTGCGAATAACCACAATTTTTCGAGCCCCACGACGATAGGATTCTCGTACAGGTAAGGGCGCGGCAAGTCCACCGTCAAGGTAGAAATCAGTTTTAGGGTAATCACCCCTTGCTTCCGCCTGATTAGTTGAATTAACAGTAAATCTAGGCGTGAGTTTAACCCCTTTCTTATACAAAAAAGGTAACGCACTCGACGCTTTAAGTAATTGGCGCCAGTAACTGTTATCACCGTTTGGGCGAAAAAAATAACCTTTTCTATCGCGTGAGTTTGTTGCGGTGATCAATAATTCTCTTTGTCCCAATGATCTTTTTGCCGCCTTAATGTCTAAGGCAAAACGACCTTTAATTGTTTTATCAAAGTACCAATCCAAATCAACAATATTGCCTCCCACCAATCCACGACCTAGTTGATAAAAATTCTTACGACGTGATAATCCACCGATTAATCGCTTAGCATAGCCTTTTTGACGAGATAGAAAACTTGTGAGATTTTGCGAACCAGCAGAGGTCCCTATAAATAAATCAAAAGGATCAAAATCATTTTCTAACCAGGCATCCAATACACCTGCTGTGAATATTCCACGTTGACCACCACCTTCAGCAATAAGTGCTATTTTATCGCCTGAGCTTTCGCTAGGATCTATGAGGAGTGTTGATACTGTGCTCACCACTCACCAACTGAACACTGTGGCTTTAGCCTGGCGTTCACGCGCAGTATGCGATCAAGCTTACCTTCATTCGTCTTCATCATTTCTCATTTATTGGCTCGCTCATCTTACCTAGAGTAACTCACAAGTATATCCTGAGTCTATTCGACAGCGCACGCATTCGCTTAGCTCCTCACCAATCCTGAAGGTGTTTTACCAAACGACTACCTCGTTAACCTGACTCAGATGAAATTCGCGATCGAAGTTCAAACAAGTTAAAGTGGACAGCGATGCAAGTTGACTTTATTTTTGGCTCCGACTTAATTCTTCGGACCTATGCCTAATTTTATGCACAAGATAATAAGGAAAAATTTGTTCACAATTTTGTCGCCGCATGGAGGTAAGTTATAAATGCGGAACGCTTCGATTTAGCTTAATTACCTAGCTAGCTATTAATGGTATAAGTCAGATGCTTAGCGCTTAAAGTAATCTCGCAAGGGATCTGAAACAGTCGCCAGACTGAACTATAACTATAAGAATTAACGGAGTACAACTAATGGAATCTAATAAGTCTGATCTAAATAAACAGGGTATCGCTCACTTTGCTGCCTTGAAAACCGCTATAGCAAATGGTGAAGAGCTGTTGGTAAAAGATTTACTGACTAACCAACCCATGATATATATTGAAAAAAGCTATCTCATTGACTTAGCTCAATTAACTAACAACCCTATCATCATGAAGCTACTTGAAGGTATTCCCGTAAAGGAATAGACTATTGAAACCTGCATTTGGAAGTGGAACAGGCCAAAAATATAGCCTGTTCTATGTCGATTGCTAAACAGTCATAGCGAAATAGCAATAAACCCTATTATTGTTACTATTCTTTGTGGCGCACGGCGAGTACATCACATTTTGCTCCATGTAAAATAGCGTTAGCAGTGGAGCCTAATAGCAATTGAAAACCATGCACACCGTGGCTGCCGGTTATAATTAAATCAACATCTTCTTTTCCTGCAAAAGTTAATATTTCTCCACTAATCTGCCCTGTGGGTGTGTGCAAGTTTTGCGCAGTAATATTGAGTCTTTTAGCCAAAGGTTGTAGTGCCTCTCTGGCGCGTTCTTCTAGTATTTTTCTAGTGCCTGCAGTACTAGTTAAGTCTAGATCGGGAACAACAGCTAATCCGCCACCATAATAAGTATTAGGTATTGGCTCCACCACATGAATAATACTGAGTTTGGCTTGTGTTAGCTGCTGTAACTGCGCTACCTTATCCTCAATATAACTTTTAGTTTCATTAAATTCTGTGGCAAATAAAATATGTTTATACATAAAGTTTTCCTTTTCTTAGGTTAAAATATTTTGCTTTTAGCTTATTTGTAAAGCATTAACTTGGTGCCATTATTTTGTGGCAAAAAATAATCTAAATCAATAAGTTTTGTTACGGTAGTTCCCTCATTAATAACTTTCATTAGTGTTCTCTTAAAGAAAAATCAAAGTGGGTAACAAATAAGTCCATAAAGCGGTTTACTGGCGTGGCCTCAAGTGTGGCTTTATCTTTACAAAGAGTGAAAATTGTTTGGCACTGTTGATCCGGAAAACGTGATGCTAAGTTAGCTTTGAATTTCAATTCCAATAGCGGTATCCCTTCTTCACGTCGGCGGCGATGACCCACAGGGTATTCTACAACGACTTCCTCTGTACTGCTGCCATCTTTAAAGAAAACTTGAATAGCATTAGCGATAGAGCGTTTATCTTCTTCTAAGTATTCTGCCGTAAAGCGTTTATCTTCGACAACTTCCATTTTATCGCGCAGTGTATCTATGATGGGGTGAGCCTCGTGAAAACCATCTTCATAATGGTCGGCGGTTAAGCTCCCAAATATCAGCGGAACAGCAATCATGTATTGCAAACAATGGTCGCGGTCCGCAGCGTTAGCAAGCGAACCCGTTTTGGCAATAATGCGAATGGCTGACTCATGGGTGCGTATCACGATCTTCTTAATATCCGCCAATCGGGCTTTTACCTGAGGATGTAAAGTAACCGACGCTTCTGCAGCAGTTTGCGCATGGAACTCGGCAGGAAAAGAAATCTTAAACAAAATATTTTCCATCACATAAGTGCCATAGTCTTGAGAAAAGGAAAACTGGCGTTCAGCTTTTGGTTTTAGGGTTTGATCTTTATTCGTGTTCGAGAAAGAGACATCATAAAACCCCCATTGTGGCGCTGTTAATACACTTGGTATACCCATTTCACCGCGCATTGACATGTCAGCCAAACGAACCGCCCTCGAGGTAGCGTCACCCGCGGCCCAAGATTTACGCGAACCCGCGTTTGGTGCGTGACGATACGTGCGCAGAGCACTACCATCTACCCAAGCTTGAGATATTGCCGCCATAATTTGATCTCGGTTACCACCCATCATTTTAGTGACAACCGCAGTTGAGGCAACACGCACTAATAATACGTGGCATAATCCAACACGATTAAAAGAGTTTTGTAGCGCGATCACACCTTGAATTTCATGCGCCATTATCATCGCTTCAAGCACTTCTCGCATAATAAGGGGCTGCTCGCCATTTGATAATCTAACTTGTGACAAATGATCCGCCACGGCCAGAATGCCGCCTAAATTATCCGATGGGTGCCCCCATTCAGCGGCCAACCAAGTGTCGTTGTAGTCTAGCCAGCGAATGAGGCAACCAATGTCCCACGCCGCTTTCACCGGATCGAGCGTTAGCGATGTTCCTGGCACTCGGGCACCATTTGGCACCACCGTACCTTGTACGATAGGTCCGAGGTGTTTGGTGCACTCAGGAAAACGCAGCGCTAGCAGTCCACAACCTAATGTGTCCATTAAACAGTTACGTGCAGTATCTAGAGCTTCTTCGCTAAAGACGTCAAAAGTTAATACATAATCAGCGATATCTTGAATGACATGGTCGTAATCGGGGCGATTGTTAATCGCTTCATTAGTACTCATTTTGTATCCTTATTTATTTTATTAGTGTAAGTGTTTTAACCTTTATCAGCGGGTATTTCTACGTCAACGATTAAATGTGATTTTTTAAGTAATAAATAATCATTTATTTAATGATTAAGATAGACATTACGATTAAGTCTTTTATAATTAATAGGTAAAGGTAGTTCTCTATAGTTAAATTAGCTATCTATATAGTAAGATGTAATACAAAAGTAGAGTAACTCAGTTAATATAACCAAAAAGGAATAGAACATAACAATGAAAAATTTATTGAAATCTACATTAGTAGTAGCTGTAGCAGTTGGATTATCAGCTTGTGGTAACGACGATTATGTAGCGCCAGTAGAGCCAACAATACCAACAACGTTGGATTTAACGGGTTCAATTGTAAAAGGCTCATTGATCAGCGCTAAAGTTCAAATATACAGAGCAAGTGATACCGCATTCACTACACCGTTGACTACAGATCCTGTCGACGTTCAAACTGATGACAAGGGTGATTACACAGCGACTGTAGTCGACGCTAGCGGTAACGCGATTGTTGGTTCTTTAGTTGTTAATATTACTACTGATGACGACACAGAAATGCGTTGTGATGCTGCAGTAGCATGTGCTGATGGAACGCTTCGTGGTAACTTGATCCCTACGTCAGAAATAGCCGGCCTATCTTTGTCTACTATCACTTTAGCTACAGTTGACGCAAGTGGTGCAAGTGTTCCAATTGACGCTGATGCAAATACATTTACTACTATGGCAACTGACGCCGTATTGGCACAAGTAACAGCTAATCCAAATATAAAAATCGATACGCTTGGCGCTTCCGGTTTTGCCGCATTACAAAAAAATGCTTCTGTTGTAGTGGGTACATTACTAGGTGTTGATTTATCAACGACTAGTGTTTTTGATATTAAAATTGTTGACTCTACAGACACCGACGCTTTTACTGCTGCGGCAACTGATGCTGGCAATGGTGCAAGTCTCACCAATACATTAACTTTAATTAACTCATCGTTTGCTGCAATTACAGGCGAAGCAGGTAGTACTATATCTGATACTATCAATAGCTATGTACAAAAAGTTGCCGTTGTTTCAGCAACTGCAGCGGTAGCCATTGCTAACGAAGAAGATGTAACCGCCGCTTTAGCGGGCAATGCTGTTGCACAAGCCGCGTTTGCAGCCGTTACCGGTTTTCAAACTGAAATTTCTGACAACGTAGCCAAAACAAAAGCGGCTGTTGAAGAAAAAACCGGCATTATCGTATCAGATGTTGTTCCAACTATTATTGCTGATGACGTGCTGTCGGGCATTGTTTTAGACGATGTACCACTTGATTCAATCACGGGTGCTACAGGCGGCACTTCTAGCTAGTTTACTACTACTCTTAGTGTAATAAAGCCCGCCTATTGGCGGGTTTTTTATTATTTCATACTTTCACTATTTCCAGCTATTATTCTAATTCTTCTTCCTAGGCATTCATTTAAATAAACTAGAGTATCCTATAGATGCTATTGGTTATGTTATAATTTGTGCTGTTATTTGTATTATGCAAAAAAAGAGAGCTTTATTTTTCAATTACTGCAAATGAATTAAAGCGTAATGGTGTTGCCGGTATAAAGCGGGTCATGCTAGATAATAATAAAGCAGGTGTCAGAAGAAGAGATAGCGAATGACATTTAAGGTGATTCGTCCTGAGTCATGATATCTACTTTCATTGAATAATGAGAGTAGTATTAATATTGAGCACTTTAGTAATTAACACGAGTAACATTATTATTTGGTTAGTAACCTTGCTTTTTTTGCATGTAAAATGAGTGTTTAAATATTATTTAAATTGTTTATATGATCAAATATTACAAAATATTTTGATGGTTATAGCCATCAAAAATTTCATCGTAAAGGTTTATTGTTTGACTTGAACATTACACTCATTAAAGCGGGGAGATCCTGATTTATTTCTTATTTCTTATTTCTTATTTCTTATTTGGATTTTTGTTGTAAATGGAAAGTATTTCTTCAAGTTTTTTCTGCCGATTTATTGGTGTTCCAGCGGTAATTAATATTAGTAACTCTGGCGTAACTATTGACGTTGAGGATCGTTTGATCAGCATTCAATGGCAAGAGCTCAGTGTTCCCCCTTTATTTCACCTCAGTTTTTTTGGACAAATTATTACTTTCAAAACGGCCAGTCGAAACTATGTTTTTACCATGCTTGCTTATAACGCTAAGCGAGTGCACAAGAGTAATTGTGAACGTCTTTGGGCGTCAGCCAACATTAAACGCGTTGAAACGTTATTAACCAACATTACAAAATTCACCACAACTCGATATTTACGCCAATCAACTATTGAACGTATTAAATTAGCGGCCAATCAAGAATGTAAACGTTGGTTTTTATGGCTTAAGCTAAGCAAGTTAAGTCGCCTAGGTAAGTTAGGCGAATCAAGTGAAATATGGGCAAACATTGCTGAAAAGCTTCAACTGTTATCGTATTACCAACACTGGACCGAAGAGGAAACAGCTGATTGTCGCGAACGCTATATCAATAAACAGCTGCAAATCCATAAAAGCTTTTTTGACCAGGTTGAGTCTAACCCTTTAACAGCACATCAGCGCAGAGCTTGTATTATTGATAATGATAATAATTTGTTGCTAGCGGGGGCGGGAACAGGCAAAACCAGTGTGATGGTTGGGCGCGCCGGTTATTTACTCAATAGCCAACAAACTCAGCATGATGAATTATTATTGCTAGCTTATGGCCGTAAAGCGGCTAATGAAATGGATGAAAGAATCAAAGATAAGTTATCTACTACTAAGATTAGTGCGACTACTTTTCATAGTTTAGGGTTGAGTATCATTGCTCAAGTTGAAGGGAAAAAACCTACATTATCGGTATTTGCTGAAGATGACAAAGCAAAGTCTAGCTGGGTTCAAGGCTATTTTGAAAAGCTTATTAACGAGTCTTCTCACTATCGTGAGCTTGTGTTGGAGTATTTCAGCAAATACTATTACGTTGAGCGAAGTGCGTTCGACTTTAACAGCCTAGGTGTTTGTTACCAGTACTTTACTGACAATGACATTCGTACTTTTAAAGGCGAGCAGGTCAAAAGCTTTGGCGCGCTTTATATAGCCAATAAGTTATTCTCTCACGGCATAGAATATCAGTACCAAGCTAAATACGCTTTTGAGGTAAAAACAGCTGATCGCAAACAATATAAGCCTGACTTTTTTCTTCCTGATCTAAATGTTTATATTGAATATTATGAGATAGACCAGAACGGAGATATTGCGCCTTACATTGATAAAAGCGCTTACCACGAGGGAATCCAGGCCAACCGTGCCACGCATGATAGACGTAATACAACATGCCTTGAATTGACTTATGCTCAGCATAAAGAAGATCAGTTACTTAGCTCTTTAATGGATTTATTGATTGCACGACAAACGCAATTAGAGCTATTACCAGCCGAGCCATTACCCACCGAGATCATACTTGAAACCCTCAATGAAAGTGGCAAAATCACCGCGCTTGGTAAAACATTTTCTCAGTTAGTGGGGCTTTATAAAGCCGCCTGCTTAGACGGTACTGTGGAAGAAAACTTACAGAGCACTTTAAAAGATAAGGTTATCGCTAACTCAGGTGCTCCAAAGCAAACCGCCAAAGCGTTTGCATTGCTTAAACCCATTTTAACCGCTTATCAACAACACTTAACCGATCACGGTGAAATTGATTTTGAAGACATGATTAATAACGCGTTAGGTTATGTTCAAACGGGTAAGTTTCAGTCGCCATGGCGTTATATTATGGTAGATGAATTTCAAGATATCTCAGAGCCACGTGCACGTTTAGTTAAAGCATTACGTGACAATAATAAAGACTGTTCGGTATTTGCGGTGGGGGATGACTGGCAAGCTATTTACCGATTTAGTGGTGCTGATTTTACCTTAACTACTGGCTTTGCTCAATATTTTGGCGCAACCACTCAATCGGTATTAGATCAAACGTTTCGATTTAATAACCAAATTGGCAAAGTCGCCACAGATTTTATTAGTAAAAATCCGGCACAGCTGAATAAAAGCATTAACTCGTTAAAACAAGTCAATGCGCCTGCGGTTTCACTGCTCAAGCGAGATAACAGCCAAATTAATTCACATCAAACAACACTAATTGATGAAATGGAAAATGGTGCTATTGATGAGGTGCTAGCGGCTATTTCAGCTAAAGTCTGTCAGCCGATAACGGTTTATTTATTAGCCCGTTTTTGGTTTCTTTTGCCAAGTCACTCAGATCTCAATCGATTGAATAATCAATACCCATTACTGACTATTGAGTCACAATCTTTTCATAGTTCAAAAGGAAAAGAGGCGGATTACGTCATTATTGTTGGACTTAAAAAAGGGGCTCATGGGTTTCCGTCTGACAAAACAACACCGCCATTACTTGATGCCTTACTTGCGAAAAAAGAAGTGTTTGAATACGCGGAAGAACGACGATTATTTTATGTTGCGCTAACAAGAGCGAAAGACCGAGTTTACATCATTGCCGATATGGCAGAATCAAATCATTTTGTTAAAGAATTGATGAACGAGCATCAAATTGAACTGAATGAGTTTAACAGCACGGTAAGTCAATTATTGGTAGAAGAGTTAAAATGTTTGGTTTGTGAAACCGGCATCTTAAAAAAACGGGTGAGCCGCTTTGGTACTTTTTACGCTTGCTCTCATTTTCCACGTTGCAGCTACACCGAAAAACCTTGTGCCAAATGTCAAAGCCCAATGACTAGAAAACCCTACCCAGGTTTTAAGCTCTGTTTAAATGAGTCTTGTAAAATCTTGATACCCACATGTAGCCAATGTAATGGCCAAATGGTTTTACGTTCCAGTCAAAAGAGGGAGTTTTGGGGCTGTGAAAATTACCAAGGAAACCAGCCAATGAGTTGCAAAAACGGCGTAGAAAAGTCAAAAATAAACTGGCCTGAATTGACGGTCTAAATCACTATTCACTGTCCTGAATTGACGGCCAAACTGAGACGCTAAAATTCCGTTCCCCCTGAACTTGTCGAAGTGCCTTCCGTTTCACCCCCGTTCAGCCTTATCTCTTCGAAGGGTCACTAATCGACCTAAAAAAGTATAAAAAATAACTTAATTAGTCAGATTATAAAAATATCCCCGATAAAACGTATAATACGAAATTAGTAAACTATATCTTATTTATGATGAAAAAATCATCTATTTCCGTATTTTAAACGGTTTGGTTTGTCTAATGTTACGGCCCATCAGTTCACCTTATCATATCGTGAAAATTGTAATAAGCATTGGCTGCTTTTTAAAGTTGACTAATGAATAGTTATCATCTAATTTTGTATAAGTTGTTGAGAATAAATCTTAATTAATTTTAGTACAGGATAGTTTTAGCAAAGAGCATCAGCCTAAATAAATAGTGACACTTATTAAAAAGTTAAAATAATAATAAACTTAAGGATTAATTTAATAGTGAATATTTCAATAAAACCCTTTTATATAAAATCATTAATAGCATTGTTATTACCAAGTCAATTACTGTTTGCTGGCGATCTTCAGCAGATTATTACGTTAGCTCATACTCAAGATGCGACTTACCAATCCGCTATTCATAAATTTTCTTCCGATAAAGAAAATTATACTCAAGCGTTGTCTCGATTCATGCCAACGATATCGTATAAATATTCAGATCTAGATACCAGTCAAAAAATAAACGAAAGCGCTAATTTTTTAAGCCCGCTAGGAAAAGATGATTTTGGGACTATTGATCACGGTTTGACTATTAATCAACCGCTTTTTGATATGGAAATTTGGAGTCGCTTTCAACTGTCAAAAAGCACCGTCAGTCGTGCTGAATCTGAGTTGTTAACAGCAGAGCAAGATTTACTCTTACGATCGTCTGAAGCATACTTTTTAGTGTTAGAACGAGAAGATCAACTTGACACTATTCGCGATGAGAAAACCGCACTCAATAAACATTTCACCATGGCTCAACAAAAAAAACGTGCAGGCCTTGGCCGAACGGTTGATGTTGATACAGCAGAAGCGCGTTATTTAGAAGCGGTAGCGAAAGAAATTGAGTTAGAGAGCCGTCTTTTAGACAGTCATTATGCCTTGGCTGAAATTACCGGCTCAGTGATGGATAACTTAAGTCGATTATCTGAAAAAGTTGATTACCAACTGCCTAAACCTACTGATGTTAACTGGTGGGTTAATAAAGCGAAAACATTAAATCCCGCGATTATGGCGAAAGAGCAAGCGCTTAAAGAAGCTAAACATGAAGTGTCTGCCCGTAAAACGAAACATTATCCAACCGTTAACTTAACCTATACCAATGGCAACCTCGATACCCAAGAGTCAATCTTTTCAGGTGCCAGTGATATTGATTCACAACGCATTGAGTTACGCCTTGATATTCCTATTTTTCAAGGTTTCTATGTTAAATCAAGAGTGCAGCAAGCACTGGCGGATAGTTATCGCAGTCAAGATGAATTAAGACAACTTCAACGTCAAGTTGAAAGAAATGTTCGTGATGCGTATCAGCGTATCAATGCCTCTATTATGCAGATCAAAGCATTAACCCGTTCTGTTGAAGCGCAAAAACGCATGCTTCACCTTAAAACAAAAGGCTATAACGCCGGCCTATATACATTACTCGAAGTGTTAGATGCCCAGAAAGACTTTGCTACTCAGCAACAAGGGCGAACTAAAGCGCGTTACGATTACGTGTTAAATATACTCCGCTTAAAAGCTGCCGCGGGTATTATCACAACACAAGATATTATGTATGTGAATACTTGGTTAACGGTTAGTTAGTTTTACAAAATCAAGTCAGTTACACCAAGCATATAAAAAACTCAATAAAAAATTCAATAAAAAAATTATTAATCACCTTGTTAATCAAATACTTATAAGAATACTCGGAGAGTTTCAATGCCCGCTTTTTTAAGTCGTATATTACAGTCTCATTATGCAAAGTTAAGAGAGTGGCGAGGTTTCATCTGGAACACGCGTGCCATTAAAGCTAGAAATCGTAATATGTATTTAGCGGAGCAAATGGAAGTCAGGCACTTATTAAGTGCTGATGGCGCTCCTTTGGCGATGGACGATTTGTTACGTTCTCAGTTAAGTGAGCAGGAAGTGTATGAACAACTTATTGAAACGGGTTTAATTAACGAGGCAGCTAACGAAGGCACGCAAATCGAACTGATTCGAAAACGTGGGGAATCTATCCGTGATAATACCGCATCAGAATTTAGTGATATCCCTGTTAATTTAGAAAATTCTCCTCTTGCCGTCGACTATGTTTCGAGCAACATCAATAACAATGAAATTAATCAATTACAAGCACTTGATGGTCATCAATTTGTAGTGATCGATCCCGCGGTTGACGACATCAATATATTGCTTGAAAGCTTTATTGGCATTGATGCTATTGAGCAACTTGATTGGCAGAATAAAGAGGTTGGTGATTACGGCGTACACGTCGCCGAAATAGCAGCAGTTGACGGACAATCGCCAGTAACACTTGTACTATTAAGCGCTGAGCAAGATGGTATTGAGCAAATAAGCGCAGTACTGGCAGAGCAGCATGACATTGCGGCTTTACATATATTAAGCCATGGTGATCAAGGAAAAGCTCAGCTGGGTAATACCGATTTAAATAGTGAAAACATCGAACGTTATTATGAGCAATTAAAATCTTGGGGAAATGCGCTTAATGCAGACGGCGATATCTTACTTTATGGTTGTAACATTGCCGCCGGTGAATTAGGGATAAATTTTATTGATCGCCTAGCAGGTATTACCGATGCTGATATTGCCGCCTCTAACAATTTAACCGGTAATAGTTTTATCGGTGGCGACTGGATTTTTGAAGTTGAAAGCGGTTATGTTGAATTGAGTGCCGCAGACTTTTTTGCTGCCAATGATCCGCGTTATCAAGGGGTATTAGCTACCGCTGCCGTACCGCCTAAGTTCGAAGGTACTGGTACTGCTGATAGGTTCATTATCGATGGTGACTCAGTCAATATTAATTCAGGTGGAGCAATAAAGTTCGTCGATAGTCTTATAGGCAATGCAAATGTTGAAATTAAAGGGTTAGGCGGTAATGACACCTTTACATTTACCGCGTTGTGGAGGTCGAAAACGATGAAGATTGATGGCAGTACAGAGGGGAATAATAAAGCCAACCTCGAAGCCATCAGAAATGACATGACTATTAAAGTGGATACCAACGGTAAAATAACCCAAGTTGACTTATATGGTGACATCAACAAAGTAGTCCCTGTCTCATCCTTAGTTGTGTCAAAAGTACAAGAATTAGCAGGCAGTAAATCTAAAGACGTCACCTTAGATATGAGCGCCTATACCGCTAGCGATCTTATTTATACAATCAAGAAAAATAACATTGTGACTGTTACTCTTGCGGGTGGAAAATTTCTCACCCTTAATAATATTACCCATATTATTGGCAGTAATACCAAAGATGATACGTTTGAGTTTTTAAGTGGTGCAATGCTAACGGGCACCATTGATGGAAAAGGAGGCATTAATACCCTTAAGTATTTAGGTAATAATGGTCGAGTCATTGTTGACCTAAATGACCAGTTTGCATCGTCATCCCCAAGTGGCGTCAAAAACATTGATAATATAGTCGGTGGGATCAACGAAAATATTCTGGCAGGTGATGAGAAAAACAATGTATTGACCGGCGGTTACACTCGCGACATTTTCGTTGGTAGTGCCGGTGCTGATAGTCTTATAGGGGGTGATGGCAACGACACATATCAGTTTTCGCTTGATGATTATTTAACTAATAATGAGCTTACCGCCGCTTCTGTTTTCGCTAATCGAGATGAAATCACCGAGTTGAGTACATCCTCAGCAGGAAATGAAGACGTTCTGGATTTTTCTGGAATCGTTTCCACCTATAATGCTAAACCTATTTCATTAAATTTTAGTATCGGCAATCCTGAAAGCGGTTTAAGAGTTGATTTGTTTAATGGAACTGATGATTTTGGCTCTCTTTTCAAAATAAATCCTAAAAACATCGAAAAAGTAAAACTCGCAGATGCAGCTAACGTTGTCAGTATCAGGGACAATTTCTTCGAATCTACCAGCGCCACAATAGCAATTTTTAAGATTTTTAAACCGGATAGTGCCTCGAATAAATTCTCCCATGATCTTGATTTTTCGGCGGTCACTGCTGATTTGATTTTTACTATCGACATTAACGGCAAGTTAACAGTCGGTCTAGCAGAATCAGACGGCAAAGGAGGGTGGAAATTAAAGGCTGACAGTGTACGTATTGACGCACAAAGTGTTCGTAACCTAACGGGTGGTCAAGGTAATAATATCTATCAATTCGTCAAAAATGGCAGTTTGCTAGGTAACCTAACGGCAGGAACAGATGACCAAGTAATAAAAGGTAAACAAAATATTCTTGATTATTCCAGTTATGGCGCCAGTATTGAGGTCAATTTGACCGACACAGCCATTTCTGGCGGATTAAACAACCTGCAACCAGAGAAATTTTCCATTGCCCTAGGCGTTTTACCTCAGCAGCCAGTATTTACCTACAATTTACCTGAGGGTTATACTGAAAGTACTTACCTTAGTTTTGTAAATTCTATTGATAAAATAAAGGATGAAAAAAAGTTTAAGCTGAACACTCAGGATCAGAGCACCAGAGAACAGCGGATCAAAAATCACCTGGTTGATGTACTTTCGCGTTCTGATTTTTCTGTTACCAATATACTCGACGCTGCGAAAAAGGTAACAAATAAATTTGTTATCCAATTCTCATCGGTAACGGCCTTGTTACAAAAGGAGTTGCCCACTCTGAACACGCTCGGTAAGGACGGAAAAGTCGATAAGACGTCTCCGCGAGATGTAACCCTCATAGTACAAGCCGCTGTAAATGAAACATGGGACGTTTTCACCGGAGCGCGGGCAGGCAAGTTGGGGCTCGCGCTTGATTTTTCTGACAATAAAGGCAATGAAGTGGGTGTAGCGACTGAATCCTTTTCTTTTAACGCCTCTCCAGATGAAGTTCGTAGAGCTTTACAAGAAAAGATTGATAAAGCACTGGACGATGGAGACTACGACTTTGATTCACGTCCGATCGTTATGGTCGATGGAATGGGGACAGAAGGTTTTAAATGGCGTATTACGTTCGCCAATATGGGAGCAATAACCCGATTCGAACAGTCCAGTTCGTCCGATAGTCCATTACAGCAATTTGCGGGTATCGATAAAAACTGGGCTAGCGGTTTTGCAGCGTCTATTGCCGGTGATGGTGATCGTGTATCGGCGCATATAACTCAGGTGATTGGCTCAGGTGAGAGCGACCGAATTTACGGGGTACAACAGACGCCAATAAACATTGTTGTTCCATTTATACTGAAAGATAACGCTGACGATCAGAATAAAATAGCTAACAAACGTCTGCAATTAGGCACTAATCCAGATAGCTTATCTGTCCGAACTGGTGATGCTGTGCTCTATGAAACAATTGTTAACGGTGTGCCGACAATAGCTGGTCAGCCGATAGACGGTCTGTACAACGGAACCGTTTATTACGTGCGCGTTTCCCCTATCGATAATGGTATCAAGAGCGAAATCAGCTTTTACCAAACACGTGAACAAGCCAACAAGACAACCCTAGGTCAGCCTTCTGGAGAGATGATAATACTACAGAGCCCAGCGGTCATTGATGTCTTAACTCGTCACAGCTTCAAAACTGTCCCTACTGCCATGGGGGGGAAGGGGGATGATTATTTGGTTGCGCCTTTGGGTAACGATGCTGCAGCAACGTTGGGGGGTAAAGGTGCCGATGTTATAGCCGGCAGTACTGGCTCTGACTATTTAGATGGCGGTGATGGAGCCGATGTGCTGTATGGACAGGGTAGTCATGATGGCGGCCAAAATGCTGACCAAGATTCTGCTTTTGGTGGCGATCAGTCAGATCATATTTTTGGTCTTACGGGTGCTGATTTTCTGGTGGGTGGCGACGGCGCCGACAGGCTTTATGGCGGTACTGGTAGTGACATTCTGCAAGGTGGAGCTGGGGACGATATCCTTTTTGTGCTTGAGCAAGGTTTAGTCACTGATTACGACATCCTCGATGGGGGCAGTGGCAGCGATACTTATACTCTGGGCGGTACTTGGGGTGTGGCCAGTATTAAGGAAACCAAGGGTGATAAAAATGACACTATCGACCTTAGTTACGCCAATGAAAGTTATGTACATGTACTGAGTAACGGCACTTTGTTCTCAACTGCAGGCTATCTAAATAATGCTGATGCTTTTAAAATTATTTTAGCTAATACTAATAACGACGGCGAACCCGAAACGATTAAATTAAATAAATCAATTGAAGGCCGCAAAGATGCTTCGTCTGGTACCGTGTTGACCGAGTGGGGCTTCGGTTTACATCAGGTTGCAAGTGGCGACAGCGGTAAAAGTACAATAGAAGCGGCAAAAGCGACTATAACAGCCTTTGCTAAAGTCGATGAAAACACCTTGATCGAAGACGGGCAGACTTTCATTTTATGGGTAGACCGTGGTGATGGTGGCAAGACCTATGAAGTCAAGCCTAATCAATCAGTTCAGGCGGGTGAAGTTACTCCAAGAAGAGCGCTAGAGCATGCATTGATAGAGGCGCTTAAAACTGACTATCCTGAGATTATAAATGCAACGACACTTAATGCTGCCGGATTCAGCGTTACCCTGAGTGCCAACATCTTGGGTGGTACCACTTTAGCAAATAAGCTTCAGATATCAGTAACCCCTAAGGGGTTGCTCGATGCAAATGGCAAGGTTATCGCCGCAAAGATTGAATTGACTATCAAGGGAGTGCGCTCGGTCGCGGTTGGTGAGAGTAACGACTTACAGAACATTAATGTTATCAAACTAGGCGAAGGCGCTCAGAGTTTTATCTTTGGTAATGAATACAGGGGGAGCAGTAATTCTGACGTTGGTTTTGGGTTATTGCAAGCAATCCCCCTTGTAGACGTTATTGCCCGTAGCCAACTTAGCGAGTTGCATATCGATACAGAATTGACGGTTAAAGACAATAACCCATTAACCCTCGATTTTAGCTCAATAAATCATGAATTACGTTTTAACTTCAGCCCAGCTGGAGACAACAATGTCACGCTAACAGTCACTTCAGTGCGGGATTTAGAGTTACCGATTGTCGGGTTTGGGCCCGTTATTCAGAATCAAAAAATAGTGTTCAGCAACGTCGACAAGAATACTGAAATTATCGGTGGCGGATACAAGAATACCTTCAATTTTGACAAGGGAGTAAGTTTTGAAGGTCGTTTACAGGGTGGCAATGGTGGAGGATTTGGTGGTTTTGTTACTTTCCCTGGCCGCACTACCGACACCATTTTAAGTACCTTATCGTTAATAGAAGATAATCTTACTGGCCTAAGTGGTGAAGATGTTTCTGAACTTTATTTTCAGGTCGAAAATGATCTGAGCTATTCAAATCCTGGCAGTAATTCAACTTCAACCTTCAATATTAATACTCCAGGCTTCAAGGATTTATTCACCTATGTCAACCTAGAGAAGCTCGCAAGGCCTGATGGTCAAAGCGCTTTATTAAGAACAGCGCAGGTTGTTACTGGTAATTTAGCGGGCCCTGCGATCGATTTATTCGACCATGTATTCGGGGCTGAAACTACTGGCTTATCTGGGGATGTGGAAGGTTTCGCGGATGCAAATTTAGGTAATGTTATTGTGCGCTCTGGATTTAATCTGGTGCGCGGCACAGACTATGTCCCTTCGGATTTGGGCAATGCAGATAACCCATTTGGATTTTTAAAGAGCGGCGCAGATACTATTCAAGTTGGCGATAATCCGTTTTCTATCACTCCCGGTGTGCATGTACTCGCGGGTGGTTCGGGCGGAGATACTTATGAATTCAATACCCAGTGGTGGGGCGCAGCATTGGTGCTCGATGACGTACTTACACCAGATTTCAGCACCAGTAATGCAACCGTCGACGCGATACTTGGTGGCTTAATTCCATCTGATACTCTTGATTTCGGCAACGTTTATCAAGATCTTCATTTTACTGTCTGGCGATTGTCGATTGAAGATATTGTTGGACTTTCGAAATACTGGGATGGCATAGGGGTGCCAACCAATGTTGGTTTGGACGCTGGCGTCAGCGTGGTGATGGTCAGCGATGAGAAAGCAGAGTTTGATGCCAATGGCGATCTTGATTTTGCAGGTCTATTCAGCTATAAGCTCCCGAACTTTGCGCTTGCCGTTGGTGTAGAAAACGTGGTCGGTGGACGCGGTAATAATACCTTTAATTTCGTGGGTGATGCAACATTAGGCGGACGTATTGAGCCTGGTTTTGGCGGCAGCATGGCCATGGATTATAGCGAGGAAAAATCTCTATATGGCGATCGCACTAATGGCATTACTGTTGATTTGGGCTCAGGTGCTAATATTGAAGTGATTCCAACTTTGGGTGACATTGCGGAAGATAACCCGTCATTGGCTCATTTTTTCCCCAATGTGACTTATCAGTTTGGCAACGCGACGGGTACCGGCAACGGCAACTTTGGTGTGGGTGTTGGCGGTGATGTTACCGGAACTAGCTACATCGACCACATTACCGGAAACAACATTACAGCGAATAAGATATACGGCGAAGGCGGTGATGACATTCTCAGTGGTGCTACAGGTGATGATGTTATTTTTGGTGGAGCAGACAATGACACCATTACCGGCGGCCTTGATGTAGCACAAAGCAATTCAATAACAGGGAAAAACGATACTGACAACGATAAGCTTGATGGCGGCTCCGGACATGACAAACTTTACGGAGGCTATGGTGACGATGAACTCATTGCAGGCACGGGCAACGACATTATAGACGGAGGGACTGGCGTTGATACTTATATTCCAGATACCAACGTTAACTTAGTTGTATCGTCAGGCACGGCAACCTCTGTGTCGGTAACACTTGAAAGCACAACTGTTAAGGATGTGAATATAACGAAAGGCTCTAGTCGTTATATTAATACACCAACAATCACCTTTGATTTACCTGAAACGGGTGTTGAAAGTGATAGAGCTAAAGGTACAGTAACAATTGATGCCAGTGGCGCTGTTATCGGTGTCCTGATGACAAATCTTGGTAGTGGCTATAATACTATACCAACCGCAACTATTACGAGAAATATTGATGCTAGTTTAAGCCCTTTTGAAACGGACACCATCACGGGTATTGAAACTATTCAGCTAACCAATGCTCATCAATTACCCCATGATGCTATCTTCATCACACGTGACGACGAGATACAAACGTTTACGATTAATCCAACCGGAATGAAAGAATTGGGTACATATCAGTTGTATGTTAATCAGACCGATTTAATCGACATGAAAGGTTATGGCGCCAGTAAGGTTGATTTTGGCTATACAACGTTTGCCGGAACAGGTGATTCAACGGTTCAAACGCTGAAAATTTACCAATCTACTGAAGATAAAGAAAATCAAGAAAAATTGACACTGACACTCGTTGTTCATGGCTTTGGTCGTCAGATTGTTGAGAACGATCTCAACTTTGGCAAAGACAAACTTTTCGCTAATCAACTGGGTAATGCCACGGCAACGACTATCACTGAGGCTCAATTAAATGATCTTGCCCAAAGTGCCAAAGATAATTGGATCGCCGCTTTATCCAAACCTTCCGTTATATTCACTGATGCAGCTGGAACAGACGCCGAGGCTACGGTTACTCTAGGGGTGACAGCAGAAAGCTTTACTATTGGTGCTGGTGCCACAGTTTATATCGAAGCCCCTGATGTGACTATCACTGGTGGTGGTGGCACCGATGCAACAGCGACAGCTACGCTTAATAACTTAGGTGTAGTTACTGGTATCACTATTACGAATCCAGGCTCCGGTTTCACCAGTGCTCCTGAAATTACTTTTTCAGGAGGTACTGCATTATTGCCTATTATCGCTCCTGAAGGTGTTGGCAATGCAGAAAATTTCATTATTAGCGGTATAGAACTCAGTAATCAAGGCAGTGATTATACTGCAGCGACCACTGTAACCATTACTGCCGGTAGAGGAATTGCTGCAACAGGGACTGTAAACGTTGTTGCTGGCGCTATTGAAAAGGTGGCAATATCTAATGGCGGTAGATACGCACCATGGTTGAGTACAACTGAACTGGCAACGTTAGATGACATTGAGTTTGAATTTGGCGATCTAGGCGGGCTACAACTTGCCAACCTTTCGGGCAATACTATTACGGTTGATCGCGATGCAGCCCAGAATGGTTGGTTTGTAGATATAACTCCTAATGACGATGGTGAGTTTACGGTTGATGGCGCTGGAAATTCTATTGTTTCAAGTGACCCCATCATCGCGGATCAATACGATTTACTTACCGTATTAATGCATGAAATTGGGCATAAACTCGGATTGTCTCATCAAGGTTTTGAGCCAAGCATAATGCTCACACAGCTAGACAGCGGAACCCGTGTGTTTATCGAACTTGATGATGTATCAAAAATTGATGTGACTACGCCGCAACCCGGTGATGCTCTAGGTAATAGCTCTGATGAAGAGAAGTTCAAACAAGGTTTAACAACCTTTGGCACTTGGGCTGAAACGTTCAGTGACAATGTATCCGCCATGCTAAGTTCACCTATTGACTTACCTTTCATTGACCTGGGTCTAGATGACTTATGGGATGCCAGTGGGGGCGTTATTGCCGCGGGTATCAATGCAGGCATTCGTGATAAAATCCTGACTGTTTTTGACTCTGCTGATCAGGTAACGGCTGAAAAGCTTATAGAGCTTGATGAAGTCAGTGCTTCTAGTTCAGGGCGTCTTGGTGAATTTCAGGCAAATATTGAGATTACAAGTACACAAACAGGTTTGCAACTCAGTCTTGAAACATTAAAAGACCTTGGCGTAGACCTAACGGGTTTTCTTGATATAAACCAGTCTGAACCATTGAACCTTGAGGCGGCACTCGACGTTCAGTTTGATTTTGGTATCGACAGTAACGGTGATTTCTTTATTAGAGATCCGTCGTTGGTTGGTCGAGTCCTTGTTGACCATGTTAATCCTCTTGATATATCGCTGAGTGTTGGGCCAGTAGGTATTGGTATTGAGCAGGGCACTATATTTTTCGAGGCAGGGTTCTTGCTACCTGTTGAAGGCACCGCCACGCTTTTAGATGACGGAACGTTAGATACAACAGATTTTGATATGGGCTCGTTAGGTATTGACCCTGACAGCAGTTATGAAATTGATTTACCTATAGCCCTGCAAGGTGCATTGTCCGGAGTAGACTCAGAAATAGGGCGTATTCATGGTGCGTTTAATCGGGAAGGTTCTTATACTGCAGATGTCAGTGATCTGACGGCAGCACAATTTTTCACGATGATACCTGAGAACCTTAATTTTGAAGGGGATGGTTTCGGCTCGCTGCTAGACCTAACCAATGTATCGCTTGATGCCGCACTAGAAGGCATAAAATTAGCCTTGAAGTCTGCTATTTCTCCTGATGGCGCAGCGTTCCAGCCGTTACCTTTCCTTAACCAAAGTGCGGTGGAATTAATGGGCGATGGCTCAGTTGATGTTGTGCAATCAATTGTGAATGCTATCGATGTTGTCCAAGCTAACCTGTCTGATATAAATCGTTTTGAAATAGACCTTAATCAAGAGTTAAACCGAGTACTTGCACTAGGGTTAGATATAGACCACTTTAGCTCAGTACAAACCTTATCGCTACAAGGTGTTTCTGGCGGTAGTTTCGCACTACAGTTTGGTGATGATCCAGACAATAGAACGGCTGATATCGACTATGTTGCAGACGAAAAAAGCATGGCAATCGCCATTGAAAATGGCCTTAATGCGCTAAGTGACTCTGGTACGATAGGTGCCGGTATTTTTGTGGCTGTTCGACCGATAGCGGGAGCTCCCGGTACTTGGCGTCTGCAATTTACAGCACCGAGCACTTTGGATGTTGAGCTACTGGGCGTAGAGAGTAACACCCTAACCGGCACATTACCCGTTGCTCTAGTCACGCTTGAGTCAGAGGTATTGTTTGATTTAGATGCCGCCTATGCAAGTCTTACCGGGTTATCATCGAGCTTTAGTGGCCAAACGAACAACGACGACATTGCAATAGCTATTGCTGAACAAGCAGATTTACTCGCTTTTGATTCCCTTAAAACCGATCGAGATGTTGCCGCGGCTTATGACCGTATTAAAGCACTAGGCCTTGATTCGAATGCTTCTGACGAAGCGATAGCTACCTATATCGCTAATAGTGATTATAAAGTGGCCTATGATGAATTAAGTATGGCGCGCACAACATTACTGGGCGAACGTACTAATGCAGAGCCTGAAACGCCTTCAGCTTTTGAGCTAGCTTGGTCTGAAGTCAACCGACTTGACCTTGACTATAGCGCAACTGAACTTGAGTTAGAAACAGCCCTAAATACACTTTTTGATACGGTTGGATTTACAACGCAAACAGAACAATTTAGGGATGATTACCTTGCCGCATTAGCGGTGCTCAATACCGTACCTGCTCTGACACCAGAATCAGTAGAAGCTACAGAGGCAACTACAGCATTGAAAATTGCCCAAGGCTTTATGGCAAGGCAGGGCATACTCGTCGATGAAAACAGCACACAAATAAGTATTGATTCTGACATAGCCACAGTTGTTAGCCGCCTAAATGCGCAACGCTCATCTGCCGAAACGGCTGTTGCATTATTAGCCAATGCCACCGGTTCGTTAACTTCTGCTGCACAACAACTTGAAGATGTTGGCCTATCGGCGTCTTCAACATTGCTGTCACTGGCGACCACAGTGGTTGGCAATACGGTATTGCAGCCTTTGTATGCCGATCGTGATTTAATGGTTAATTACCTGAGCGGTTCTATTAAAAGCCAGCTTGAGTCACTTGCTGGTATTGCTACCGCTACCGCTACTGTTGCTGCTACCGCTACTGTTGCTGCTGGCGGAACCGGTGAAACTGGAACACCTTGGATCGTTCAGTACACGTTTGCTCATGGTGTAACGCCAGAAACTCTGTTGTCGAATGGCTCAAACGTCAATATTCCTTCCCCTGCTAGTGTCACCGACGGCGTGTACGAGATTGAAATTTATCTCAAGGACATGTTCAACCTTACTTTTGGTGAAGCAGCTACAAGCTTTACGGTAGGTATTGATCGCGATGATAATAATAGTTCAGCGACTGAAATCATAACCAAATTAACTGCACTTGATTTAATTTCAGCTGCAAGTGTTATTGGTGGTCAAGGCACAACGTTAGACCCTTGGTTGGTTGAGTACACCAGTGCGTCAGTAGCACTGGCTACTGCAGAAGAGCTCATTGCATCCACAGAGTCCAATGTCAGTATTGGCGATCGTTTGGTGCTAAGTTCTACCCATAGTCAGGAACTTTATCTGAACAATAGTGCCGACAGTATGGCACTGAAGTTGGGTGATGAAACACTGATTGTAGGCGTACAACAAGCGTATAGCACAACCTTAACGGTTAACAACTCTCCTGATAGTTTTCACCTTGCTTGGGGTGACTCAAGTGTTGAAATTAGGCCTTCAAAAACGAGCAGCGCAACAGAACAGCTCTTGGAATTTTTACGCAACCAAACCGATGACATCACTAATGTAACCGTCACTGAAAACGCAAACGACACAGATTCTTGGAATATAACCTATACCCGTACAGATATACCACTGACTAAAACTCTCGGTACATCCGATGCAAACCTTACTGTCGATGATAGAATTATAGAATCAGCTCAGGGCTTTTCTCAGGAAATCACCTTAAATGATGCTGCTGATAGTTTCGACATCGTTTGGGGCACCAAACGTGCGACCATTAGTACCGCTGATGCCCTAGCCGAATTAACCGAATTTTTAGAAAAACAGTTTGATGATATTACCAGCATAAGTGTTACTGAGGTTACCGCTGGCGTGGCTTGGAAAGTGAGTTATGTTGATGCCAATACGCCGCTGAGCAATGTGCTTATGCAGGGAACTAATGGCGATAATGCTGATAATAACGTTAGTGTTGGCGCTTTAGTGACAAAAGACATGCGCAGCGAACTTGCAGAAGAGCTGAAGGCGGGTATTGAAAACTTTGGTCAAGTTGCGGCAGTAACGGGGCTTGTGGGCGCCGGTACGAGTAACAACCCATGGGTTGTACAATTTACCCTGGCCGATTTTGGACAATTCCCAATAAACGGCCTTGAATCTCTTGACAGCAATACCCAGATTAATTTGCCAACTCAGCTTAGTACGACTTATAGACAAACGCTGTCAGTTGTCGAAACATTCGAACTTCAACTCGGTGCTGATGGCACTGCCGTCGATATTTCCATCGACAAGGCGGGCATTATCGACGCCGCTGATGCGCTGTTACGTTTACAGAAGCAATTGAATTCACTCAACGTCAATTCCACTGATGCAGATATTGCCCGTAGTCTAATTGATACTGCCATCGGCAGCGAATATGAAATGCTCAAAGCAGACCGTGATGTGCTTGCTCATTACGATGCCGTTAAGACGATTGATGTTGAATATGTTGACTCGGTATTTGATATCAGATTTGGCCTTGAAAAAGCGGTAAAAGGCGATTATGACATTGCCTTTAGCCTAGAAGACCTACCAGGTTTGGGCAAATTCTTAACGCAGGGTGATATTGTCGCGTTAGAGCTTGAGACGTCGGGTAAAGTGCATGTCGATGCCGATTTTGGTATCGATTTAAACTTTACACTCGACCTGAGTAGCTTAGGTAACCCATCGCTGTCTATTTATGATGACAGCCAAATAACCTTTAACCGATTTAAGGTAAGTACTATCACTCCTGTCGATGCCAGTGGTGCGCTGCTACTGGGCGGTACAAAAGTATTAGAATTAGCCATTAAGGGAGCAACGGCGGATATAGACCTTACTGGCAGTATTTCGCTGGTCGAAGACTCAAGTGACAACAAGTATGCTATCTCTGAACTCATTGACGACAGCGGACTTTGGAACGTTGACTTAATCGGCTCTGTAGAAGCAGACCTACCCATATACTTCCCAACAGAAAGTATACCGATGGGTGGCACAGAAGATGACATTAATGCCGATGGTATTAATGATAATGTGCTGCACATAGAGGGAGAGTTTCGCGGTGAAAACGATTATGATTTAGATTTTATCGCCCCAAGTTTACTGCCATCAATTGACCTGTTTGCAATACTTAATGACCCTAAAGCCATCGTGAATGGCTTAAATACCATGTTTGATACATTCAAAAGTGCATTAGAGAGCCAGTTTGCCGCGTTGATTATTCCGGTGCTTGGTGACGAGTTACAAGCAGCGGCTGATTTTATTGATGATGGCGATTATACAAGCGGTGATGACCTGCGTGATCTTGTGGTTGGCTTAAATACGCAAGCAGATGGCGAAGGTATTTACACCAGTGGTATCGGTGAACTGCTTAAAGTGGGTGTGCAAGAGCTTAACCTACACGGCGCAACTTCTGGCACGTTTACCTTAGCACTTGGCGATCAAACGACAGATGTTATAACGATGGGTGCAAATGATGCTGAAACCGCCGTTAATATAAAAAATGCGCTAGCTTTATTTACAGATCCTAATAATGAAGGTTCGACATTGGGTAACCGTGCTGGTGGGATAGACGTTAATGTCTCTACACCAGGTATTTTTGATATTGTGCTTGGTGCAGGATACTCAAAACTGATTGTTGATGGCACGCTTGAAGGTGCTGGCGAGGATGCTGAGATCTCGACTAAAAGTACCATCGATATTATCCGCGAAGCCTTATTTAGTATTCTTGGACCAAAGAGTGCGTCTAACCCCAATGGCGTCAATTTATTACAAATAGCAGATACGAACCCTGATGGTTCACTTAAATTAGATGACGGTCGACAAGTTTACCGAGCAATAACCAGCCCAGACGAAATTTTACTCGTGGTCGAAAACGATCACATACAATTTAATGTGGTCTTAGGCGGTAATATTTTTGATGAAGATGTGGATCTAAATTTTGATAAGGCACTGCCTGGATTGGGTCTGCAAGTTGATACAAAAATAGCATTACGTCTTGATTATATCTTTGGCTTTGGTTTTGGTTTTCAGGCGACGGGCCAGAATACAAACATGACCGCTTTAGATGCTTTCTACTTTGACACATCAGGTGTTACCGATAGCGGCGAAGAGTTTGAATTAGCGCTGTCTGCTGAATTAGCCTCGGGTGATAAGATGACCGCCACATTAGGTTTTCTTGAAGCAAGCCTGACAGAAATCACAGATTATGATCCGCTTAATTTTGACTATGATTATGAAGAAGGTGAACGTAAAAGTGGCATTAATGGCGCTTTTACCTTCGATATTTTGGATACCGGCACAAGCGGTGCTGATGAACGATTAACACTTGGTGAAATAACGCATACCGGCACAACAATATCCGATATTTTTGTCGCGGGCGTATCGGGTTCAATTGATGTTGATTTACGCGCAGATTTAGGTTTTACCGACGTTGAGTTTTTCGAATTGGGTACAGATATTCATTTGTATACTGATTTGGAATATAACACCACTGCTGGCTTTAGTTATACACCGCCAGATATATTATTTGAGGATATTTACCTCGATTTAGGTAGCTTTGTCACTAATTTCATCAGCCCGGTATTGGCCAATATTCAAAAGGTCACAGGACCGCTGCAACCCATTGTTGATCTGTGGACTGCTGAAATAACGATGTTAAGTGAACTGTTCGGTGAAATTGTTAGCGTGCAAAGCCTCGCAGAACAATTTATTCAAACATTGCCGCCTATTGATCCTCGTGTTAAAGCCATACAAACGCTTATTAAAGTCATTGATTCATTGGTAGAGCTGATCACAACGATAAATAGCATACCTTCAGCCGCGGATGGGCGGATCTATTTTGGTGATTACCAAGTAGGTATCTCTGCCGATGGTAAAGAGACTAAAAGTGCAGACGCAGCCGATGATACTAGTTTTGATCACAATAAGAAGCTAGATGAAACATCGGGTGATAATAAGCCTAATGACGCCACAAAAGAATTTCTTAATGACAGTGTTAGTAAAGAATCCGGCAGCTTAGAGTTTCCAATTTTAACCAAACCGAGTACGGTATTTAACCTACTCATGGGCAAAGATGTCGATCTCTTTGTCTATACCTTGCCATCGGTTGGCCTTAAATTTGATATCGATAAAACCTTTCAGTTGGGCGGACCATTAATTGGCCGCTTCTTTGGCGATATTGATGTTGGGTTTGATTTAGCTTTTGGTTTCGATACTTCAGGGCTAAGAACCTATATTGATGAAATAGCTGTTGCTCGCAATGTAGGTAAATATAATGAAATAAACTTAACAGAGGCCCTTACAAAAGTTGATCCTTTAGTT
>TARA_R110001583_G_scaffold195551_1_pt1 | contig 33053 bp, 27 predicted proteins | sample TARA_R110001583 | Tara Oceans TARA_R110001583 (sample SAMEA4398432) | marine metagenome | biome: Polar Biome; feature: [MES] marine water layer (ENVO:01000295) within the mesopelagic zone...; material: water (ENVO:00002006), including particulate matter (ENVO:01000060) such... | reverse complement strand
ACCGTGACCTAATCAGTAGGAAATAATATGTTTTTTAGACAATTGCTAGATAATGAAAGCTGTACTTACACGTATATTATCGCTGATTTAACATCTAAAGAAGCGTTAATAATTGATCCCGTCAAGACACAAATAGAAACCTATAAGACCATGATTAAAGAACATGGCCTCACTTTGAAATATTCATTGGAAACCCATGTCCATGCTGACCATATCACTGCAAGTGGCACGCTACGGGAACAACTAAACTGCCTTACTGGTGTCAGTCGCTCATGCGAAGCTAAACATCCCGATATTCATATCGAAGACGGTGATGTATTCCAGCTAGGTGCAAACGAAACGATAAGAGCAATAACCACCCCAGGTCATACAAAAGGCAGCCTATCATTTATCTGGCAAGATAAGATATTCACCGGCGATAGTTTACTCATTAATGGTTGTGGTAGAACTGACTTTCAAGGCGGCGATGCAGCCACTCTTTTCGACAGTATTACGCGTAAAATTTTTTCATTACAAGACGATACGCTTATCTACCCTGGCCATGATTATAAAGGCCAGCGTGTAAGTTCTGTCGGCCAAGAAAAAACGTTGAATCCACGTTTGACAGGCAAGACACAAGAAGAGTTTGTAACAATAATGAATAATTTGAATCTTCCTAAGCCACGTCTTATTGATATTGCGGTGCCAGCAAATAGGTATTGTGGATCAGATCCAGAAAAGCAAAGACAGATTGCTGAAAGTAGAACAGAAATAACTAAAATTACTTCACCAGAAACAACACTTGTCTCCCTTCTTATGAAGGTGAAATCACAGATTAAAGAAGTTACTGTAGAACAAAGTCACGATCTAATATTAAATGGCAATATATGTCTTATTGATATCCGAGAAGAATCAGAATGTGCAGATGGCATTATAGATAGTGCTCTTGAAATCCCACGTGGAATGCTTGAATTTAAAATTGATGCCATAGAATCAATACCCAATAAATCTGCAACTATTTTGCTCTATTGTCGCTCTGGTAACCGTTCCGCACTTGCAGCTAGCGCATTGCAACAACTCGGTTATACCAATGTTTTATCTATGATTGGTGGTTACCAAGCATGGCTCGAATACGTTACTAAATAAAATTTATAATAATAAATCAGGAGAGAAACTTCATATGGTCAATACACATTACTCCATTTTAATTATTGGTGGCGGTGCAGCAGGAATAACTACGGCAAATACACTACGTCGTATGGATTCTAAACTTGATATCGCAATAGTAGAACCTTCAGATAAACATTATTATCAACCCGCTTTTACGCTTGTCGGTGGTGGTGTTTACAAACTCAAAAATGCAATGAAACAAGAGCGAGACTTGATCCCTACAAGCATTACATGGATTCAAGAGTACGCTGACACATTTGAACCAGAAAACAATCAGGTTACGTTAAAAAACGGGCACGTTATTAGTTACGATTATTTAGTGGTTTGTCCTGGTATACAATTAGATTTCGATAAAATTGATGGCCTGCTTGAAACTCTTGGTAAAAATGGTGTTTGTTCTAATTACAGCCCTGAACATGTCGAATATACATGGGAGACGGTACAAAAGTTAAAACATGGAAAGGCTCTTTTCACCCAACCACCAATGCCCATCAAATGCGCTGGTGCACCACAAAAAGCTATGTACTTAGCTGCTGACCGGTTCCGTCAATACGGCATTTCAGACAAAATTGATGTTGAATTTTTTAATGCTGGTCCCGGTATGTTTGGTGTACCTTTTTTTGCAAAGGCATTAATGAAGGTCATAAAAAAATATGACATCAAAACCAATTTCAATCATAACCTAGTCGCCATTAATGGCGAAAATAAAATAGCGACTTTCGAGATTGATGGCCCCGATGGCACCAAGCAAAGAATTAATGAACATTTTGATATGATTCACGTCTGTCCCCCACAAAGTGCTCCAGATTTCATAAAAAATAGCCCTCTATCTAATGACGCTGGCTGGGTTGAGGTGAATCACTTCAATTTACAACATGTTACGTATAGCAATGTTTTTGGCTTAGGCGATGTCACCTCAACTCCAAATGCAAAAACGGCAGCAGCAGTTAGAAAACAAGCACCGGTTGTTGCTAACAATATTCTAAATCTAATCAATAAGCAGGATATTATTGACGGATATAATGGCTACGGTTCCTGCCCTCTCACAACATCATTAAATCAAGCTATGCTCGCTGAATTTTCTTACGGCGGCAAGGTTACGCCTTCTTTTCCCTTACTTGATCCAAGAACTAACCGCCGCATTTGGTGGTTTGTTAAAACAACTGGTCTCCCATGGTTATATTGGAAATTCATGTTGAAAGGTTATCAATTTGATTTACCTCATAGAGAATCTTATGCTAAAAAAATAACCCAAAAAGAAGACTGAATAGAGTCACTATAATGTTACCGGCATCTAAACATTAGATGTTAATGATATACTAATATTATAGCCATTTTAAACCTACAGGTAATAAACCTCATGAGTGATTCGGCAGCAAAACAATATAAAAAAGAATCAAAATTAACTCATCAAGGGAAAAAGTCTGACGCTACAAAACCATCATATACAAGTACTTAAGATGAAACCAAGCCATCCAAATAAACATCCGAAAATTTCAACTTTTGTACCGAGTATAAATTGGGCCAATAATTATAGTGAAGAAGACTTGGGCAGCGATATATTTTCAGGAATAATCACTGCACTTTTATTTATCCCTCAAGCTATGGCATATGCAATGCTTGCAGGCTTACCTGTCCAAATAGGTTTATATGCAAGTCTTTTACCTCCCGCTATCTACGCCCTATTCGGCACTAGCAAAGTACTATCTGTTGGGCCTGTATCAATTGCAGCTATTATGGTTGCCAGTGCAATATCAGCACCTCATATACAATCTCTTGGGTCGCCAATCGAAAGTGCCATAATTCTTGCATTTGAAGGTGGCCTTGTTTTACTAATCATGGCTATATTCCGAATGGGAGGCTTAGTTAATTTCATAAGTCATCCCGTTTTATCGGGCTTTACCAGTGCTGCTGCAGTCTTGATCATCCTTAGTCAGCTACCTAACTTATTAGGGATTTCATCGCCGTTAGATTGTAGTTTAAATATGAATTGTTACATCGACTATGCATCTGGAATAAATCAAAGTACATTGACTATCGGACTATTCAGTTTGGCCTTTATACTCTTTATGGGCGCTCCGCTTGTAACACTGCTAAAAAAGATCAGTGTTAATGAGTCGATTATTTCAGCCATAAGTAAAGCCGCACCATTACTAGCAATAATTATTACAACAATCATTGTTTCAACGCTTAATTTGGCTAGCCAGTCCAATGTGTCAATCGTAGGTGAGATTCCATCAGGTTTACCTGACTTGAATTTATCATTTTTAACATCATCGACAGACTTATGGCGAGAGTTATTACCAAGTGCTATCTTTATTAGTCTTATCGCCTATATTGAAAGTGTTGCAATTGCCAAAGTAGTTGCAAACCTAACTAGGCATAAAATAAATCCAAATCAAGAGTTAATTGCACTCGGCTTTGCAAATTTTGGTTCAGCACTGAGTGGCGGCATGCCAGTAGCAGGTGGATTTAGTCGAACGATGGTAAATTACTCTGCAGGTGCAAAAACACAATTAGCGACACTATTTACCGTTGTAGTCCTGTGTATTTCTATATTGTTTTTTAGTACTTGGTTTAGTGAAATACCAAAAGCAGCTTTAGCATCTATTATTTTAGTTGCAATATTTCCACTTATAAAACTTAAAGAATTAATTACCATCTGGAGGATTGATATCTCAGATGGCATATCATTGCTACTCACTTTCATTGGGGTATTAATATTAGGTATAGAACAAGGTATTGCGCTGGGCGTTATTGTAACGATAATCAATTATCTTCGTAGAGCGAGCCGCCCCCATATAGCAATAGTTGGTAGGATAAAAAATACTGAACAATATAGAAACATCGCCCGACATAAAGTAGAAACATGGGATGATCTTATTATTATCCGCATAGATGAAAATATCACATTTTCTAACAACGCTTACATATCTGACTTTATAGAACAGCAAGTAATACTAAATACTCCTAAACATTTAGTTCTATTATTTTCATCTGTAAGCCATCTAGATATTTCAGCAATACATTTATTAGAAAATCTCATTCCTAACCTTAAAGATAAAGGTGTGGTTTTAAGCCTAGCAGAAGTAAAAGGACCTGTAATGGACATCTTAAATAAAACAGAACTTGTTAAGCAACTATCACCGGGTAAAATCTACTTCAATATTTCCGATGCAATTGCAGATCTAACTTAGTAACCATAATCTTAGAGGATATGGGAACATGAAAATGGCTCAATGTTTTATCTTCATTTCATAATCAGTGAACCACCCATTGAACAATGAGATTATTTATAAATAAGACACTTTGTAACCCACCAAATTTTCACTACCTTTTAATAACTGTTTTATGAAAATTCTGGCACCAATTAACGTATCTAATTATTAAATGGCTTCATGATGCATTTCCCTTAACCAAATCATCGATTATTATTTTAAATGCTTAACACATACAACGCTGCAATTCAGTCGAGTAACTGGGCGGAGGGAATAGCCCTCCGCCCAAACTATATTTCAATAAATTAGCTGATCGCAGCGTTTATCAAACATTTTATACTTTAGATTTTTCTATCAAAACTTATGTTTTAGGCATGATTTTTCATAATATTTTTATTCAATAAGGCCTAACTGCCCACTTGAACCCACAACCAATAGCAAACAGTTCAAACCTTATCATCAATTAGGTTGATAACTTTTATTGATGAGCTACTGCAATGCCAGTACGGGGATTAACGATAGGACCTTCAGGTATAAAATATCCGTCTGTAGGTTGATTCCAGGAGCAGAAATAACCTTCTTTTAAAGCCTCGACATCTAACGTCTCAGCGAAGGCAGGAATGTCGCCAAGACGTGACATGTAGGCACTAATATGAGGGTAATCGCTGAGATACTTCAAGTTCAAGTTATACAATGAGTGGTAAACCGAATCGAAACGGGATAAATGAGAAAAAGCATAGACATCCACTAGTGTTAATTGCTCACCGGCTATATAGCTACCAGCTTCACTGAGGTGTTGATTTAATTCGTTTAAATAAATAAACACTCGTTTAAAATTCAAGTGATACGTTTTTTGATCTTTGGCAAATCCGGCACGATAAATAGGGCTAATGAACTCATTTTCGATTTGATTAATCAGTTGATCAATCAAACCACGTTTTTCAGGTGGATACAACGTAGGGGAATCAAAATGACGCACTGCGATTTCATCTAATTGAAGAATAATCTCTGAAGATTCATTATTGATAATTGTATTGCTTTTCGTATCGAATAACACGGGTACTGACACACGGCCTGAATAACCCGGCGTTGAAAGTTCATAAATAGCAGGTAATCGCGTAATACCTTCAATAGGGCATGGTGAACTTCCATGTAATTTATATCGCTCACCGAGATCCCAGCCTTTATCAGTCTGGATTGAACCTGTAATAGTTAGATCAATAACTTCAGTTAATTTTAATAGTGCTCGCACTATTTCAGTACGATGAGCGAATGGACATAGTTTTGAGGTAAATAACCAGTAGCGTTCAGCTTCAAATGGGTAAGGAGAACTGTCCAGTTGGTGGTGAAAAGACGTTGTGGTGACATGACATATTTCGTTCGATTCCATGGTTCATCTCCATTGCAAGAAGGACTTGCGGATAATAAATAACGTTAAAATGATTGTGGTAAACATCCCCGTTTATAGTCATAAAAATTATTTAATGTAGGTATATATCAAGTGCTTCAGCACACATTTTCAGTGTCTATTGCTACGCGTACCGTCGTATTTGTGAAAGAATTAATCCACCCAAAACTAGATTCAATTCAGTACAACTGCCACACCATTTCACTTCAGTTTTTTAACGCATAGCTGACGGACTTGCTCAAGTGACTGACGGACTTATTTATGTATTACTACACACGTACTTTGCCACGGTTCAGAGTCCATACCGTAGCAAAGGACGAAAAAAGACCTATAAAGTGTCTTTAAAGAAAAAGATAACCCATTATTAAAATATTCAATTCTAAAGACTATTAATTTTCTGCTCTATGTCGTCATTTAAGTGCGTCTTCGTGCAAACATCTCCTGCTCTAATATCCAAGTTTCCCCTTTATCTTTTGAGTAATGTCCTGTCCAATGAAAACTGTCTGCCGTTATATTAGAAAATTTCCAACGTAAATATGAAGAATTATCATCATTGCGCTCAAGTAATAACTCATCACCATTTGCTTCCTTAACATTTAGAATGCAAAAATTACCACTCGAAGCACCGAACCATACAACACGCCACTTATCAGTTTTAGCATCGTATTGGCGTACAGATGTACCAATGTTACGCTCGCCTGGTTGAGTTTTAGTGGGATCCTTCAAATCAGGAAAAATCATTACATCTTGTAAGATACGGCCATCAAGTACCCAAGAAAAGCACCATTCTCCAACGCCACTAAAAACGGACTCTCCGTCATCGTCGAAAAACTCGATATCTATATCCCATAAACCTTCAAATTGTCCAAAAAGCATTGCTTTTTTACTATACGAAATATGTGGCTTATTGGACACATATGATGATGACAAGCTATATTTTTCTTTCATTATTTTCTCTCCTAAATATTACAGATAATCAAATTTATCAAATAACTAAGCATGTCTGCTTATAGTTGTTTACATATTGATTATTGTCATTTTGTTATATAAAAACATCTATTTAACATATAAAAACTTACGTTTGTCTTTCTTTAAAGTAAATTTAAACCATGTTGCACAATTCTACAATTAATGATAGGTTTGTACAAGCATGACCAAGTAAGTCTATGCATGTATACCATAAAAAATATAACAATCATAATTAGAGAGAGATAATAAAAATGAGATATTCAAAAGTGAGTTTGACGATGGCATTTGGGAGCTGCTTATTAATTTCAGATTTCAGCTTGGCAACAACAATTGGTTCGGATTCTAATCTAAAATTTTCACAAACAGCGGGAGGCATGGCTGGTGCAGGTTACGCCAGACCACAGGATGCAGTGGCATCTGTCTTTGGTAACCCGGCGTCTTTAACTCAGTTGAACGGCAATACCGATTTTACATTTGGTGCTTCATACCTGAATGTAGGTAATGATTTAACCACTGATGGCTCTGTAATGCCCGTCGGTTCAGGATCTATGGAAGCTGAACATTATTTGTTACCCACGATGGCTGTGAGACAACGTTTGACTGATAAAGCGGTCTTTGGTTTAGGCTTTCAAGCTGTTGGCGGTTTAGGTTCTGACTATCGCACTTCACAGGCTCTTGACCCTACAGTGACTTATCTAAACTTTGGTGCCAACATGGATTTTGCATATGCCATTTCACCGAAAACCAGTGTAGGTGTTGCGATGACGCTTGCCTATGGTGTGCTAGAAGTTGGCTTGATTTCAACAACAGCAATTCAAGAAACATTTGGGGTTCGAGGAGGACTGGGCTTAACTCATGACTTAGGCCCTGTCATGCTATCAGTAAATTATAATAGCGAACTCGAAATGGAGTTTAATGACGTTATTCAATCTGATACATCCGGTAATTACTCTGACTTTACACTTGAACAACCACAAGAAGTTATTTTGGGGATTGCAAGTACCCCAGCCATGTGGGAAAACTTACTCATTGAGGCTGATGTTATCTATAAAAATTGGGATAATGCAACTGGGTACAAAGATATATGGAAAGATACCTTTACTCTACAATTAGGTAGCCAATATACGTTAAACAAGCTTCAGTTTAGAGCAGGGTACAGTTACACCACTGATTTAAGAAAAGACAGTGAAGACCTAGGTAATTCAATTTCGGGGCTTTCTACATTAAACGTTGGTGGTGCAACGACACCTGTTGGGCCAGCTGTACTTCAATTTGTTACAGCTTCTCTGGCTCATCCTTTTTGGAACCACAATGTAACAGTTGGTATTGGCTATGAAATAAATAGTAACCTTCGTGCTGATGCACAAGCAGGAATAGCTTTTGGCGATGATCAGTCTTTTGGCGGAAATAAGACGACCGCAGAAGCATTTACTGTTGGTGCTGGTCTATCATGGTCATTTTAATATAGTTTAATTTTCTCCTTTAACTATCAGTTTCACACTTTACGTGTGAGATTTGATAGGTATCGGAATTTAATATTGCAAACATTAAATATACTAGGAAGCTCACTATGTTAACCAAAAAAAATCTAGAAATCGCACTATCAAAAGAAGTAAGAGCAACAGCCTTTAAAGTCGCTCTAGTTGTAGGAACAATGTTAGGAATTATCAATCATGGTCATGAATTTCTTAATGGTACTCTAACTATATCTGCCATCTGTCAGATATTAATAACATATTGTATTCCCTATTCTGTTTCGACATATTCATCTGTAAAAACGTATAAAAAAATAAAATGCATTGATTGCGAAAGAAATGACAAACAAAGGCAATCAGATCCATTGGAACGTAGTTTCAATTAACATCATTTTCCTTCTTGCTATCGAGTCTCAGGCTTATTTATGAGACTCGATAATGGGGTGAATTAAATCAATCGTGCATCATATTGAAATCCAAGATTAGTGACATCGTTCATTTCTAAGCTTGTTTTTCGAAATAACTACAGCTTTATCTCTAGCCATCAATTTATTATTCTGTTCAATTAACTCCTCCTGTAAAACACCACATTTTCTACATATTTATATTTACACGAATCATTGCCATGATATTCACGTCCTCCAGTTATTTGAGAGAAAGCGTCTATTTATAGTTCTGGCACTGTATTTAAAGCCATAATATTAAACACATATCTCTAAATAATATTTTGGCATATCTATCCTCATTCCATGCTGGCTTTATTGTCCGCAGTCAGAAAAGATTCTTACCTCATTATTATTCTCAATGACGATACAAATACGTGGTTACAATAAATTTATATCCAAATAGCCCCTACGGAGATTGGTGCGTAAAGTCATTAAATCTAGAGCGTTCAACCTAAAGAAAACGATATTAGTATACAAATATCACTCTATCACTAACCTTGTCGCTTATAAGCTCAAACATATATCAAGCTTATAAGTTACAAGCCGAACATAAATGTTGACCACCATTGTATAGCAATGTATAGTTAAATTCATGGTTTTCAGCGACCATATTATGCTAATAGTTATTATAACGGTAGGTCCGGTTTACTCATGGAATGAAAAACCGGCTTAACCATAAACGCATCTCGCCATGTACTACATCAAGAACGAATATACGCGCTAACACCCCCATCATAATGAGCTGCGACAACATTTTTCCAGCCATCTCCCCGCTCACCTTTATCAAAAACTACACTCATATTTTACCTGTCAACAAGCTAAATAACGATCGTCAAAAATACTCTAGGAATGCTAGCGTACATAGCGACAGATAATAACAAGATCAACTTACTCCGCACACAAAAACAACACATGTATAACTTGAGTAATCAAAAAAAACAATGAATACCACTTAAATATCAACTAGTTAAGGGTGATCGCGTGCTTAATATAAATTTCTAACAAACAATCGCCCCATAACTGTTGACCACTTTTGTATATGCATGTATAGTCAAGTCATGGTTTAAATAAACCATGACTTGATAATAGTTAGAAAAAATAAAGTGAATGCATGATTTATTAATGAAGTGATAAATCACCATTAATACAAATATATAAAAATAAGAGAGAGAGAAATTATTATGAGTACTAAACTACGATATCTACATCATCCTGCATCACAGCCTTGTCGTGCAGTTCTTCAATTTATGCTTGAAAATAACATTGAGTTTCAAGAAGAGATTGTTGATATTACTACTGATATTAATGAACAACCCGAGTTCAGAGAAAGATATAATCCTACAGGCCAGGTTCCTATCCTAGTAGATGGTGATTTCACTATCTGGGAAAGTGCCGCGATTGTATATTATTTATCAGAAAAATATGATTGCTCTAGTACTTGGTGGGGTAGCACCGTAGAAGAAAGAGGCCATATTCAACAATATATGAATTGGTATGCTTACACTCTTCGTCTTGGCGGTGGTGCATTTCATTGGACTATCTTCGCACCAATGATCTATGGTTATGATAAAGATTTCACGGCTGAAGTTACCAAAGGTCGTTTCCTTCTTTATGAAGCGTTTGATATTTTAGAGAAATACTGGCTTAAAGATGGTGATTATCTATGCGGAAACACATTAAGCTTTCCTGATATTGCCACTTGCCAAGATTTAGTTTCGCATGATGCTGGTAGAATTATTCCAACATCAATGTGGGATTCTCACCCTAAAGTTAAAGCATGGTTTGCAAGAATGATGGATCGTGAACATGCAAAAACAGCCAGTGCTTGGCAGTATGAAAATGTTCGAAAAATTCTTGATGATGGTGTTAAATTCAATTTCCAACGAAAAACTGCTGTACTTAAAGGAACTGAAGTTTATAGTGGTCATAACAACGGCATTGTCTACAATGGCGATGATGATTCATTCGTTACTCAACACGGATAATTTCTTGTCACAATCTTAATAATGTGAATATCACGATCATATAATGGTCGTGATATTCATAACTATCTACGATAATTCTCTTTTTAGTTTGAATTATTTATGTAACTCTAGTGCAAAGTTTTTTAAAACTATTGCTTAGTTATAGGATTGCCAAAATGAATACAACTATAGAAACGGAAGTTAACTACTTAGATCAAAGTGTCGAATCTTCACTTTATAGAAATGGAAAAGTTTATACATTTCGTGATACCGACGGTAATGATAGTAATTGGTACGGGGCAAAACTCACCCCCCAAAAAGTTGTCATTAATGATGCTCGAGAAAAAAATCATACCATTGATGCAAATGGATTCGAATTAATAAATGCTCCTTTATTAAAAGAAAATCTAGATTTTTTAGACCTTAATGATGTGGTAAAAAACTACTACCCTCAGTGTGAAGACATTCTAAAAAAAGCTACCCATGCTAGTGAAGTCTATGCATTTGACCATAATATTCGCTGGAAGTCAGCAAACGAACAGCAAACACAAATAACAGATGGTCAACAAATACAACAACCAATCTATGTAATGCATGGCGATTACACAATATCTAGTGTTGAAGATAGAATTTACGCTTTAGGTAAACCTCTCGGAGATAATGACACTTTAAAGAAATTTTTAGAACCTGGGGCAGCATTAATACCTCATGATGTCATTTCAAAAATTTTTGATGAGAAGAAACGTTTTAGCATCATCAATGTTTGGCGGAATATCGATAAATTACCTGTTCAACGTGATCCTCTAGGCTTATGTGATGGGAAAAGCATATCTTATGATGATCTTGTTGTTTTTGAGATAAATTACAAAGACCGTATTGGAGAGAATTACTTCGCTAAACATTCCTCAAAACATGAATGGTGGTATTTTCCTCAAGCAACTCCTGATGAAGCTATATTACTCAAGCAGTGGGATTCCATTGGTGTTATGGCAACAAACCCAACGTCAACTTCGATGTATAAAAATGATAATCGAGGTAAGGATAACTCTGTTTGTAACTTTAGTCTCCATGGTGCATTTAAAGATCCTAATAGCCATGTAGATTCACCTGAAAGACGAAGTATAGAAGTAAGGTGTGTTGTTTTTTATGACGACTAACTTTTAACTAAGGTAATTTGTTTATACCGGTTTTCTTAAACTATCTAAATCTTTTTGTATTATTATGCTTCACTTTTTTGTAATACACCTAGGAATGGTGTTATCTCAATACATTAAAAACTGAAAGTGACTTATACGAGAAACCAATTTGACGTGATATTTTTGCTCAAACACGATCATTGGAATAACTTTAATCTTGGCGGATTAGACTGTTTTGAGAACCGGTAACCTTTTGCTAGACATACTCTTGCTAACTTTCATACTGACGCATAGGTCGAGTGAAAAGAATAACATATACAATATTTAACAGTTAGCACTTCACCTTGTCATTTCACATTCGTTTATTTCTAAAAAAGGCACGAATATCCTTAACAAGAAGTTCAGGTACTTCTAATGCTGGAAAGTGACCACCACTAGGCATTACGTTCCAACGCTGTAAGTTTGCAAATATACGTTCAGCCCACTCCCGTGGAGGACAAAGAATGTCTTTAGGAAATATAGCGACACAAGTAGGCGGTTGTATAAACTCGCCTTTCTTAAGTATTAATGGATCTTGACGGGATTCAAAATACAGTCTCATTGAAGAATTTATGCTTCTAGTTAACCAATATAAGGTTATATTGGTAAGCAGTTCATCTTTTGTGTATGTATCTTCAATATTACCTCCACAATCGCTCCAAGTTCTAAATTTTTCCACTATCCATGCAGCTAATCCAACAGGTGAATCCATCAACCCATATGAAAGTGTTTGTGGTTTTGTACTCTGAATATGACTGTAACCGCCTTCTTTTTCTCTCCATAAATCTCTTGTATTAAGAAATAATGTCTCCTGTTCAGTAAGCGCTTTGGCTCCTAAACCTAGATACGGCGCCGGAACTAATAGCGTTACATGAAGGCCAATTATATTGTCTGGATAGGCAAGACCTAGTCGAGCAGTTATCCCCCCTCCCCAATCACCGCCGTGTGCACCAAAATTATCATATCCAAGTACATCTATCATCAGCTTATAATATAAATCACCCACTTTGGAAAAACTCATTCCACGCTGATCGGGTTGGCTTGAAAATCCAAAGCCAGGTATTGAAGGTATGACCACATCGAATGAATCTGCAGGATCACCACCATGACTGCCGGGATCGGTTAATAATGGAATTATTTTGTACATTTCCCAAATCGAACCAGGCCAACCATGAGAGATAATAAGAGGTGTCGGGTTAGGACCTTTACCTCTTACATGAATAAAGTGAATATTTACGCCATCAATAGTGGCAATATACTGATCAAAACTGTTTAAAAGTTGCTCTTGCTTTCTCCATTCAAAATCATTTAGCCAATAATCTGACAATTCCTTCATATATGATAAATTAGTACCGTAATCCCATTCAGAATCGGTGATCTGCTCTGGCCAGCGTGTATTTACCAAACGTAATTTCAAATCATCTAGCTGTTGATCTGGGAAATTTATTTTAAATGGTTTTATGCCCATTCTTTTTAGTCTCCTATATCAGATTTCTAGCGTACTATCGATTTAATTTCACTTAAATTCATTCTAAACTAATCTATATAGTTAGTATAAATAAAGCAGAAAGTGTGTAATTTATGTATTAATAAAATTAATCGTGAAAGGTAGATTTTAGATTAATGAATGTGCGCTGAGTGCTCTACCGTTCCTAGAAAACGATTAACGGGATAATTAAAAGTATCTTCGTGACAACGTAAAGCATTTAATATTCCCGTTCCAGAAAATATATTAGTGTCATATTGGCAGAGACTCACAATAGGGTATTGATGACCTAATGTATTATTATAACTTTCTTCATAAGCGATAATTTCTGATATTTCCCAACCCTTTTCAAAAGCCCATGACATATCACCAACCAAACGCATTGATGCACTACCCGATCTTGTAACTTCCGCAAATTGGGTTTGAAGCAAATTCAGCATGTCTTCTTTATTATCCTCTCCGTTAGTTATCCTTAACTGACGTTTTTCAATTGCATTACCAATATCGCATCCTGCTACCTTTAATTCCTTCAATATTTTTTGTTCTATATCGGGTGTTGCAACCAAAAAACAGATGTCCCCATTTTTTAATCCGTCCAAAAGCATTGGTATGGATAGTTTAAACTGCCCTCCCGTATTCTCATATAACGAACATATATGACTTCCATAGCTAATCGACATGCATTCAAGTTGAATATCGGTTTTGCGTTTTGGTTGCGTATTTGCAACAACAGTTGATTTGGGACTACTTGAATCATCACGTTGCTCCATAAAATTAAGTAAGTCTGTTTTTTTGAAACGACGGCTTCTATGTGCACCGATACGTAGACACGCCAATCTTCCATCATTAGTCCAACGACGTAGTGACATTTCACTTACATTCAGTATTTTTGCAGCTTGTTTAATTGTTAGAAGGTCTTCAAAGTCATCCATAATAAATATCCTATATTTCTGTTAGTTTAACAGTTTCCAGTTGGTTATACTTTATTATACATTTACTTTATTAACATGGGTAATATTTTGTTTTTAGTAGGTATCGCCAATCAGCAATGGTGCCTAGTTTCCTTCGTTGAATACGAAAATGTCAAAACACGTAAATAGATCCTAGCTATTGGTTTAAATACTTTACGGACTTAGGGGATAATTAGGTTCGTAGTATTTTCAAAGAAAGAGTATTACGCCGTCACCGGAGCGCTTCTCACCCAGCATGAATAGCTGCATACGAAAGGATGATCCGTCCCAACATCGTTTTAGCCTCGGCAAGCAAACACCACTAGGTATGCAGTATAATGTACCTATGTCAGAACTTTCGCCGTATGATGTTTTTAAACGTAATACTATTTATAGAAATACTGATAAATAAAATACTGTTACAGTGATATTGCACCGTAATGTAACGTTGCGTAAATACCTTAAACCCTCTTCACTTCACTTGTTAAGGAATACTATGATAGGTTCAATTATCTCACAGGATGGTATTCAGCCACATTTACGAATAGTTATTGCCGATGATCATGCATTAGTTCGTGGGGGTATAGCGTTACTGTTAGAAATGGCCTCACCTGGTGTCGAAGTGCTGCACGCTAACAGCTTCGAGCAAGTATTAAGTATTTTTTCAGCAAATGATTCCATTGATCTTATGCTGCTCGACTTAGAAATGCCCGGTATGAACCCTGACACTGGCATTAAAACTATCTGTCGGGCTTGGCCTGAGCTCCCAATCATTATTGTATCGATTACAGAAGACGTACAAACAATTCGCCAAGCACTTGCCGCAGGCGCTATGGGCTATGTACCAAAGACTTCGTCGCCAGATGTAACAATTAGCGCCATCAAGCTAGTTTTAGCCGGCGGAATCTATGTTCCACCACATGTTTTAAAACAAGATTTCTCGCAACTATCTGACGAGCCTAAAGCATCAGGCAAAAATTCCTTATTAACCAAGAGACAGATGGAAGTTCTTGACCTTATCGTATTGGGTAAGTCCAACAAAGCGATAGCCGATGAAATAGGATTAACGACCAGCACAGTAAAAATGCATGTTTCCGGTATTTTCAAGAACTTAGGAGTTGGAAGTAGAACAGAAGCTATAGCAAAATATGCTGAATTAAATAAAAACTTAGCTACAGATTAAAGAAATGAATCACTCTTAACGCTTTACGAATCTTCATCTAGAATGAAAGCTGAATGGTAATCTGGGCTGGTCAAGTGTGTTATTAATGCTCTTAACTTTGCAGGCTTTACTGGCTTTACTAATAGCTTATAACGCAGACCTGAATTGTCCCTTAATTTTTCATCTGTCATATCACCTGTCACAACAATAACAGGTATTGGATGACCAATTATAAATTGAATACGGGCTGCAATCTCGATGCCTTCGACTCTCCCAGGCAAACGATTGTCAGCAATAATAATGTCAGGAGGCGTCACCTTAACTTCCTCTATGAACTGCATCACCTCATTCACACTACCTGCACTAAAGACCTTACACCCCCAAGATTTTAAGAGCAGCTCAGTTGCCTTTTTAACTTCAATGTCATCCTCGATCAAAAGGACACGAATACCATTTAGACCTCGAATTATATTCTCGAAAACATCTTCTTGTTCGATAGTTTTCCTTGTTAGCGTTCCCCTATCTAGCATTACTGCGAACCGGGACCCTTTTCCGACAACTGAGTCACATTCAATCTGATGAGATAAACTCTCAGATAAACGTTTTACTATCGCTAAGCCCAAACCCAACCCCTTGCCTCTATCACGTTCTTTATTATCTAATTGGTGAAAATCTTCAAAAATAGCTTTAGATTGTTCATCAGGAAACCCACAACCAGTATCCAATACTTCAATCGAAATTTTATCTCCCCTTCGTCGACAACCCACTAAAATACCGCCAATGCTAGTGTAGCGTAGGGCATTTGATACGAAATTCGCAACAATACGCTCTAATAATACTGGATCGCTTCTAACTATCGCATCGGAGTATAAAAATTTGAAATTTAATTCTTTCTGGGCAGCTCTAGGTTTAAAGGCGCGAAAAACTCGTAATAAAACATCATTTACCGGAAAGTCTTCAATATGAGGTTTGATATCGCCAGCTTCTAACCGGGAGACATCAAGCAAAGCGCTTAAAAGTCTAGCTGTTGAGCTAGAGACCGCATCCACATCATCAATAATCTTAAGGGCGTCCCGATCACTTACTTTGCTCCGTAAAGCAGTGATATACATCTGCATTGCATGTAGCGGTTGACGCAAATCATGGCTAGCTGTTGCAAGAAACATAGTTTTAGCTCGGTTCGCCTTTTCCGCCGCCTCTTTGGCCTCTTGAAGATTTGCTCTCCCCTCCCATAATTCGAGCTTCAGCCGATGAAAACTACGACTTAATCTACCCAGCTCGTCACCACGCAACATTAAGCTTTTCAACGATGATGTTTCTTCATTTTTTACAAGAGGATTAAATGCATTAATCGAATCGGTTAATAGATGAAGTGGTTTTGAAATAGTCTTCCTAACAACAAGCAAAACTAAAAATATAACAAAACAAACCGTAAATAAAGAGGCCCAAATGATAAAATTCGAAGCAACACTCTCAACTCTTTCCGCATATTCAACTGATGCATGTTTCACTTTTTCAAGTTCGGCGACAAGAGAATCTAATTGCCCAGTTAACTTGATTTCGCTGGCACGAACATCATCAAGCTCTTCCAGTCCCATCAGAAAAGAACCATCCTCAACATGACGGAAAATCCGTTCCACACGGTTTCTATAAATAAGGTCGACATTTCTCACCTGAGACAGATGGAGCAGCAAAATATCGCCATATTTTAAGATAACCTCATTCAATCTAGCCTCTGGAAGGCTAGATTGTGTTATCAAACTTTCAGCCCAAGAAATTTTATTACTAATTTCCTTTTCACTACGTAGATACCGGTCTCGAGCAGCAATATATTTCTCTTGGGCTTCCTTGTCATATACCACTCTATCCCCGACAGAAATAATTTCCTTAAGATTCAACCGGCCCTCTTGAGTTTGCTGCCGAATTCTCTCCGTAGCCGAAAATAATGGCAGGTAGACATTCGCCATCTGCTTCACCTCGAGCCCGACAACTTGAATCTGATACAAAGCGATAATGGTAATTATAGAATAAGAGACCATTTCAATAATTATTACAGTCATGACCTTCTGCCCAACAGAGAGTCGATTGGCTAGTTTTTTGAATCCATCAACAAGTAAGGCTTTAAGGCTTTGAATATTAAACAGTATAAAACTCATGACGCGGACTTAACCACTTTACCGTTTGGCAGGTGCAGCCCGTCGGCCTTGCACTCTCCTCGATCGGGATATAGTAAATACGGTTTTGGGGGAGACTGTTTCGGCTCAATTGACAGAATATCTATTTGGCCCTCACTGTTAAATCGGCCTATTTTGGGCGTAAGCCAACTATTAAAGTTGTCTTGATCTATCCAAACCTCACCCTCAGGCGACTCATCAACAGACAATTTAAGTCCTGCTGAATAACGCCTAACATTCGAGGGAGTCAAAGCCCCTCGGCCCTCTTCTAAAAGGACCTGTTCAACCGCTTTTTTAAAATAGAGAAATGCTAGGTATGTTTCCTCCATATTAAAGTGTGTTACTCCGCTTTCACCATATGCGCTGCCAAGAAAATTATTCACGAATTGTCGATTCGTAGGATTATCTAAACTCTGAAAATAAGGAGCTGATAAAATATGCCCCTCGCCATACTCAATGCCCATTCGTTTTACTTCTATTTCCGAAGTTGTTAACGATGCCGTAGGCAGGGTCTCTGGACGAAAACCTGCTTCCATATATTGCTTGCGAAACTGTATATCAGAGTCGCCGATAACGGTGGAGAATATCCAATCGGGACTTTTTTGTTTAATGTCGTCAATAATTGCATTGAAATAGCTTTGTCCAAGAGGCATATATGCTTCCCCAATCAACTCACCTTGTACATCGATTAACCTTTGTGATGCGTTGCGGTTTGATTCCTTAGGCCAAACATAGTTAGAGCCAACAAAATAAGCTCTCGGCCCATATTTTTCAACCATATAAGGAATCAGGTCGAAAGAATGCTGATTCGCAATTGGACCTGTACAAATAATGTTCTGCCAACACTCTCGTCCAGCATAACAGGTCGGGTAATAAAACAAGCCTCTATGTGAGGTTACAAAAGGCATCACTGCACGTCTACTAGCAGAGGTGTAACCACCAAATGTTGCCAAGACATTTTCACGCTGAATAAGATCCGATATGCCTTGTCTATAAGTTTTCAGATCGGAGTTGGCATCAATGATTACGGGCTCTACAAGGTATCCAGCAATCCCTCCAGCCTTATTCACCTCATTAATCCAAAATAGTCCGACATCAAGTGAAGCTTTCTCGATAACTGAAAGATGACCTGTAAGCGACCATAGTAGACCAATTTTTATTGTGCCTTTTTTTGTTATCCAAGGTGAGGGGGCTTGTGTTATTGACGGTATCGCGAAAGCTGAAGATGCTAGACTCATGGGGGCACTAGCTATTAAAGCTTTTAAACAATCTCTTCGGCTAAGCGGCATTATTTAAACCTATAGTTATCATCCTTGCAGTATTATTAAGAGACTTCATGAATACAGAGCTAAACCAGAAATCTAATCTTTTGTACATACTATCAAATTGACCACCAGATTCCTTTACATAAACAAATATTTCAAACTTAATTTGTTGCATGTCATGAACCATTAGAATTCTCCTGCGTTTAATTTTTCATTAACCGTTATCCTTAAAAAAAACAGGACAATGTTCTTAATATGGCATAGGGTAAAGGACCGCTGTACCGTTACTTGGGTTCATTCTTAAGCGCCTAGGATCAAATAACAGGGAGCCTTGACCTTTCTTTTCGGCAGATATCTTATTAACAGTACTCTCGAGCTCGTTCAAAACATTGCCAATACCATGCGTAAACCATTCGTTACAGATACTTATACTGACTTGCCGCGCACTCACGACTCGATCCAAACAAGATCCCCGCTGTACACAATGCCACCTTGAATGACAAAACCATACACTCCTGCGCACGGTAGAACTTTGTTATCCAGTAATGGAACTTCCAGCCTATTGTGTTCCACGATGGTAGATAACACTTGTGCATCTCTTGGGAGCAAACCATTGCTTAATGTTGGTATCGAACAGCGAGGTGTCGGATCAGTAATTTTTAAACGCACACTATCACCAATAACAATAGTTTTTCCAACCCAACCATTTTCAATAAATCCCGACGCTCCTAACCCTGTATCAACGACTAAATTTGGACGAAACCGTCGTTCATCAAATTGCACACTAGGTGAATATTCGGCAAATTTGTTAAGCGTTGAATAGGTTAATAAATGGACATCGGCATAGTCAGCAAATTTATTTTTCAACATTAGCTCACCGATGTCTAAGATATTGCCATCAGGGTCAAGTGGATCAAGTCGTTCCAAACTGACCGTATCCGGTCGTGAAGATGTTAAAGTGACCGGTCTATCCAAAAATGTTGATAGCATGTCATCCACATTTTCATCAGTGCTTAAAACATCAAGCCCGTCTGTTGAGGTAATTCGAACAACAGTGCGTTGCTTATCTTCTTTAGGTGACTCAACAAAAGAAGCTTGTAGATTAAGCAACCGCCCCCATTTTTTAGGTAATTTGGCGCTTGCAACTTTGTCTCCAGATTGATCCATCAAAGCGAAGCAACGGTCACCAAGAAGGCCATCATTTGTTAATATTGCTTGTGCAACCTTGAGACCGCCCATAGATTTTACTGGGTATTGCCAAATGGAATTTATCGTCCCAACCTGTTCTTTCATTTTTTTACCCATACAGCCTCTTTTCTCGAGTTCCCCAAGATTTTTTTGTAATAGCTCAAGTGTATCCATACCGCTGTCTTTTGACATTAAAACGTAAACACGCAGCAAATATTGCTCCATACTCAATAACTGAAAAACAACATACCTATCTATGATGTGTAGTTATAATGCACAAATATATTCTTTCCGATAAACACGTTTTAACAAATCACTTATTTATAAGCTTTTCGATTGCTTTAGATTGTCAAATGAGTGTTCACTAGTCCTTCTGTTAACTCATCAATTGGGCCTCTTGCCACTACTCGTCCAACATCCATTATCATAAAATAGTCTGATAATTCTTTCGCAACTTTGATATGTTGCTCTGTAAGAACAAGTGTCATACCAAGCTCCCGGTTGAGCATTACCAACGCCTCGCCTATTTCTTGAACAACGTTCGGCTGTATCCCCTCCATAGGTTCATCAAGTAGTAATATTTTGGGATCTGTTGCTAGCGCACGCGCAATAGCCAACTGTTGTTGTTGACCACCAGAAAGCGAACCAGCTCGTTTATCTAAGTTGTCCCGTAAGTAAGGGAAAAGCTCCATACACAGATCTGGGATACCTTGTTTTTTATTATCACTGGCAAACGATCCCAGCAGAATATTTTCACGAATAGTGAATTTTCCTAGAATTCTTCGCCCCTGAGGCACATATCCAAGACCTGCTTTCGCACGACTATGCGTTGGCTCATTACTGTAATCATTACCATCAATATGAAGCTCTCCAGTCATCTTCGTGGTTAGCCCCATCATGGTATGTAATAAAGTAGATTTACCGACACCATTTTTCCCTAAAACACAGAGGCACTTACCTTCTGGCACTGATAAGTTTATATCTTCCAGAATGGGTGTCTTATCGTAATATGAACCGACATTTTTCAACTCAAGCATCATGACTGATATCCTCCGTCCCAAGGTAGACTTCTCTAACTTGCTGATTATTTTCTATTTCTGTGATGGTTCCCTCTGCAAGCATCGAGCCCTGATGCATCACTGAAATAACGTCTGCTATTTCTTTTACAAAGGCCATATCATGCTCAACTACAATAAGTGTATGTGTGCCCTTAAGGTGGTTAAAAATCTGTGCCGTTTTATAGGTTTCCTGCTCCGTCATTCCCGCTGTCGGTTCATCCATTAGAAGTAACTTCGGATCCTGCATAAGCACCATGCCAATCTCTAGCCACTGGGTCTCACCATGTGAAAGCAAGCCAGCCGATGCCTTTAGACGATCTTTAAAATTAATCAACTCAACGATTTCGTCGTAACGTCTTTTTTCAGATAAACGACGGCTTTTGAACATGTTGGCAAAAGGGCCTTTTTCAATATTGTAAGCTGCTTTAAGGTTCTCCTCGACCGTAAGTCCTTTGAAAATGGCGGGTATTTGGAATTTCCTTGCAACTCCTCGTCGTGCTATATCATGCTCACCCATTCCGGAAATGTCCTCGCCTTCCAATAAAACGCTTCCAGAATCAATTTTTTGGCGGCCCGTAATTAGGTCCATCGTGGTTGTCTTTCCGGCACCGTTCGGCCCGAGCAAGCAACGCAACTCTCCCTGATTAACCGTAAAATTCAAGTCATTAATGACTTTAGTATTCCCATAAGATTTGTCAACACCTTGCATTTCAAGAATTTTCATTTCTCTTCCTTATTGGGATAAACGTTTTGCACTTCCTGAGAAGCTTTACTATTACCTTCATTTCCACTTTGACGTGCTATCGCGCCAAAAAATTTTTCAAAAAGTCCTGACAATCCATTTGGCAAAAACAACACAATCAAAATAAACATTCCCCCGAGCATAAGAGACCAGACCTGTCGTAGCTCATCGCCAAGATAACTCTGCATACCATTAATCAAAAAAGCTCCGGCAGCGGCGCCAATTAGAGAAGTTCGTCCGCCCACAGCTGCCCAAATTACGATTGAAATACTAAAAACGATTTCAAATGAAGTCGGTGAAACGTATTGCACAACCATCACCCAACATAGGCCCGCACACGCCGCCACAAATCCAGAAATAGCAAATAACACCACCTGATAATAAGCGACGTTATAGCCTAAAAATCTAGCCCGTTCGGAATCATCTCGAATCGCTTGAATAATCAATCCAAACCGAGTCTCTAAAAGTGCTTTTATTCCGATAGCAAGTCCAGCTAAAAATGCAACACATATCCAATATGCCGAAGGACTGTATGGATCAACCTCCCAACCTCCAATCTTGAAAAAAGCCGGGGGGGAGAGACCGTTAAAACCTGCCGTGTATGGTTGCATGTCATAAGAGATGTTATACCAAGCCGCACACATAGCTAGGGTCATGATTGCCACAAACACACCTGCAACACGCGCCTGAAACATCAGTATCCCAAAAACAACGAAAAAAATTGTAGGAACCGCAAGGGTCAAAATCAATCCCATAGATGTCGATTCAAACGGTGCCCACAACGCAGGTAAAACCTCTATTCCACTGGAGATCATAAAGGTAGGAATAGGATTAGATATTGGATCTTGCGACTGCATTTGCATAGTCATACCCATGCCATATGCAGCTATGCCAAATGCAATTCCTTGCCCCAGACTTAACACACCACCAAATCCCCAAATAACACTGACAGACATGGCCAACATACCAAGCGCACAAAAACGCGCCAGTTGATTTAAAGTAAAAAGGTTATCCGTAATGAACGGTATTACAGCCATAAACCCGAAAACTAGCAGATACGTAATCCACTGGGCTGTTTTATTATGATAAAGATTATTAGTCATTTTTTTGTCCTCTTCCAGACCATTTACCGTCTGGTCATTCCTTCTGTAATAAGCCCTTGTGGTCTAAAACGCAGGAAGATAACGACCAACGTAAACAGTACAAAGCGCGAAAAAGTATCATTTGTGAAATAAGAAAACACAGAGTTCAATTCGCCAAGCAAACCAGCACTTGCGACACTACCAATAAGCTGACCTCCACCGACAACTACAACTAAAAATGCTTCAACGATAAAGCCTCCCCCCATATCAGGGAATAACGTTTTTAATGCGCCGAAAAGTGCACCAGCTACACCTGCTAAACCCGCACCATAGGCAAAAGTAATGCTGTAAATACGATTTGAATCAATACCAAAAGACGAGGCCATTTCTTTATCCTGCATTACTGCACGAATACGAATTCCTAGTGTTGTTCGGTACATCAAATACCATGTCATAAACACCAACCCAGCAGCGACAATCATGATGAATATTCTCAAACCAGAAAGATGGACAAAACCAGCATCAAAAACAAAATTGAGCCAATCTGGCACACCAACGTACTTTGGTGAACCGCCAAAAATTAAACGCACACCCTGAATCAGGATCAGCGATAATCCCCAAGTAGCCAGCAAAGTATCTAACGGTCGACTATAGAGTTTTCTTACTATAGAACGCTCGACTCCCCACCCTATAGCTGCGAGAACGACAAAAGACAGCGGCAAACAAAGTAAAAATGGAACACCTAAAACCGACTGGAGCACATACGTTGTATAGGCGCCCAGCATAATAAACTCACCATGTGCCATATTGATAACACCCATGGTCCCATAAATAATGGTCAGCCCTAGAGCCGCAACCAACCAAATACTCGCAACACTTAAGCCGATAATTAATGCATTTAAAAATGGCAGGAGCTCAAAATGCGTAAAAAAGTCACTCATATTACTAACCTCAAAAAAGAATCGTTGTATCAATTACCACCAGCACGTCACTACACATTTATTATTAGAGACGTACCGATGGTTCTTAAAAAATTTCCAGCTCTACAGCACGTTCTTTTCTATTTGTCCTTCCGGTGTATGCAAACCATCCGCATAACATACCCCCCTTTCAGGATAGATAATGAATGGGTCTGGTTTCACTTGACTTTCCGCTTCTTTAATAACCTTAAACTGTCCATTAGATTGGCATTGCGCAATTTTTGGTTTAAGCCACATATTGAAATTATCAGGGTCTATCCAAACTTTACCTTCTGGCGAAATATCATCACCTAATTCCAATCCACCTGACACTTCACGAATCATTCGTGGTGTAACCTCTTCAATATGACCTGCCTGTGCTAAAGCCTTTTCGATACCTGCCTTCCAGAAATAAACAGAAAGATATGTTTCTTCCATGTTGTAATGCGTCACACCACCACCGCCATATTTGCTAGAAAGGTAACCATCTACAAAACGTTGATTGGTTTCATTTTCCATAGATTGAAAATAAGGTGCCGCTAAAAAGTGTCCTGCACCAGCTTCTGCACCCATAGCACGCACTTCAATCTCTCCCGTTGTCAGCGAAGCAATAGGCATGGTGTCTGATTTAAAACCTTCCTGGATGAACTGCTTGTGCAGCGCAATATCTGAATCACCTACAACTGTTGAGAAGATCCAATCCGGTTTCTGTTGGCGAACTTTATTGAAAATAGGTGTGAATTCTGAACCACCTAAAGGTACGTATTCTTCACCGACCACCTCTCCACCAGCTTGTTCCAGCCAAACTTTAGCCACCTTGTTACTTTCTTTTGGCCAGATATAGTTTGAACCGATCATGTAAACCTTAGGACCAAATTTTTCCACCATAAATGGAATAATATCTTGTGAATGCTGATTAGAAATTGGGCCAGTACAAATAATGTTCTGAGTACACTCACGACCTGAGTAACAAGTTGGGTAGTAGAATAAGTGGTCTCTTGACATAACAGTTGGTGCTACAGCGCGACGACTTGCTGAGGTATAGCCGCCAAACGTGCTAACCACACGGTCGCTAAGTATCAGCTGGCTTATTTTCTCTGAATAAACCTTAATATCCGATCTGGCATCAACTAAAACCGGCTCAACTTCCATACCTGCTACACCACCGTTACGATTAATTTCATCAATCGCATATAGAACCGCTTGCATCGAATCATTTTCAACTACAGCCAAACTCCCTGTCTGAGAGAATAAAACACCGACTTTGATTTTTCCATTTCGCTTAATCCATGGAGAAGCTATAGCTGTATTGGGGAGAAAAAGACCAGGTGCTCCGATTGCTGCCGCTCCACCGACAACTGCTGCACCACTAATAAAAGACCTTCGAGTAATTTTTTTCATTTTTATAACTTCCCATTGATTGGTATTAAACCTTCGGATTTTTTATTCCGGCAGTTTTAAACGCCTTACTCATCTTGTAACTCATGTATTCTAAGTAAAGACCTGCACCCATACTTAAGTTCATACCACTTTAGGGTATGAACTAGGTAAGGCAAACCTTATGTCATGGAAAAAAACGTGTCAACAACATATTACATACTTTTGTACGTAGACCAGTGAAATATCGATTACATTTCCACCGCTAAACACCCCTAACACACTGTTATACATCAGTTTAAGGTGAGATCATTATTTCAAAAACACAAATAAAACACATGATTTTTCTAATACCAAATATCTGCTAATTCAGTATCATCTGCGTAATAACATGAGGCTAATCGTTCAGCGGAATTAATGTTCTATAACGGCTGAAAATTATCTAGATAATGAATTTACGAATCTCGCCCCCTCTCTTATGGGCGCCTTACCTCAGGCTCCGTTTAATAGAGAACCCTTGCTAAGCACCATTATTACTTTTTATATCTTGGTACTTTAATAGAAGCAGGACTTACAAATAAGTCTCTCAATATCAATCAATTAAGAATATTAGAAAGTGATTGACCTATACTAATCACTGGTAAACACCTAATGACAGGCAGTTAAAATCGATCAAGCATCCTGTCAGAATTACGGCACCCTCCTCCCATCCTTCCCCAGTGAAAACAGAATCACCTTAACCGCGTATTACCCACCCAAACAACACTTCAAACACTTCAAACACTTCAAACACTTCAAACACTTCAAACACTTCAAACACATCAAACACTTCAAGCACTTCGGCTGCAGCCATACCTTCATGATTTTCCGTTACCTTCCCACCCCAATACTCTTAACGATTAAACCTGCACCTCTCACACAAACCTCACCAAACAAGATGAGCCACCAAATAACACCCATATAACAGTAAGTTACAACAGTTAACCCATCATTATTACTAAGTAAGTACACATCTTAAATGACTTTAATTAACTATTGACATGCGCTTTATTATGTCATAAAGTCTGTATCCGTAGATTAAATACATTCTTTAGTACATGTTTACAGTATGTATTTAAGAGGTACTACGATTGAATTAAGTTAAAAGTTGAGTGAGGTTTTGAAAAGTTCCGAAATTATTGTCAAATTGTTTTCTGATGTTCAATGCTGGAGAAGTAATAGAAGAAGCCAAGTTGATGACTTAACATCGGGCCAGATCGGTACCCATTTGACAATCATAAGCAACAGAAAAGATTGGACAGAGGTGGCACGTCAGAAGCGTGCTTTACCTAAAATAACTTACGTATATTGAAATTAATCAACAAAGGAAGGAAACAACTATGATTTCTATCCCAAAAAAAGGCTCCCCAGAGCGGCAACGTTTAATCGATGAACACAAGGCGTGTATTGAATCGATGATAGGTGTTCCTGGATGCTCAATCCTACGGTGTGCCACCCAAGGTGATACAACGGATGTTTCGGGAGGCATTCATGCCGATATTGTACTGAATCGAGTGCTACTGCGGATGCGTGCATCTACTCCAGGCATGGGTAAATTGGTCGTAATTTGCACCAAGGTTGAAAAAGAGTGGCGCATTGGTCGTTTGGCTGGTATTCGGGGTGTTCCTCCGGTATTGGTTACTGACAAGGTCTATGACAACGAGCAAGAACCGCAGCATGATATTTTCCTAATGAGACTTGATGAGATGGATGAGTCAGACGGTTATCCAGAACATTTCAACGAAGGTTGGAAACGACATGATGATCATTGGGCATAACTTAATTTGCATTAACTAAGTGCCAATTTAGACGTATCGCCCGAATAAATAATTTTCGGGCACATAAGAAGTTTTTTGAAATCAGAAGCGCGGCTTTTAAGGTTAATGCCTCGCCTAAAATTTGATTTAAACATGAGGACAGTAAATATGTGTGCAATGAAATTAACAGGTTACGCCGACCAGTTTAGCGTTAACCCAGGTAAGAGCATTAAGTTCTACGTTAATTGTGATGGCCCCGCAAAATATAATGTAGAAATCATGAAAATGATTAATGGTAATCCTAATCCAAGAGGTCCAGGGCTGATTGAAGAATCTATTCCTGCGGCGTGTAACGGAGAATATGCAGGGCAGAAGCAAAGTATCTATAGCGGTTCATACGGGTACCTTGAAGATAACGCTCATCTGCAGACAGAATCTTTCACCCTGCAGTGTTGGATTTGGTCAACCACACCAAAAACACATCCCAAATACTGGAAGCATGGTTCACAAGGTCTCATGGCTAAGTGGAGCAATGATAAAGGCTACGGTCTTTTCATTAATGAAGATGGCTGTCTTGAATTGCGAGTAAACGGTAAAACGGTAACAACTGGCGCTCCTATTCGTGATCATGCGTGGCACTTTGTGGCTGCAACTTATGATGCGAAAACTGGCGAAGCCACAATCTATCACGAGCCACAAATTCAATACGCATTAGATCCAGAAATCCCATCAGTTACCGTAAAACTGGGTGAAAAAATCCAGCATACTGCAGGTATTCCTTTTACAGTGGCGGCATACGCTGGCGGTTTTGACAAAAGTCCTCAAGCTCAAGCATCAGTGCCATCAGGCATTTTAATGAGCGGTCATTACAACGGTAAAATCGATAGTCCTCGTTTATGTAACCGTGCATTAAGCCGTGAAGAAATAGAAACAATGAAGCTCGGTGCCCAACCAGGTTTGACCGAACGCCGTCATTCTGGACCAACGGGTCCTCTTGCCGATTGTCTTATTGGTTCTTGGGATTTTTCAGATGGTATAAATACCTTCATTGGGCACGATAAAGGTCCATATCGTCATGATTTGGCTATCGTTAATTGCCCTACCCGTGCAATGACCGGATATAACCATTCCGGTAATAATTTTGATTGGAAGCATGCACCAAAAGAATATGGCGCGATTCACTTTCATGATGATGATATAGATGACGCTCGCTGGAGTGTAAGCCTTGAATGGGACGTACCAGCGGATCAAGAGAGTGCAAGCTATGCGGCTAAGCTAACTTCCGAAGATGGCGATGAAGATTATATTCCATTCTGGGTAGTTCCAGTACTAGGTAAAGCGACTGCGAAAATTGCGGTTATGATACCAACCATAAGCTATATGGCCTATGCCAATGAACATCTTGCTAATAACGCTGGTGGTGCTGAATTACTGGTTTACCGTGTGCCCATCATGCAGGATCAGAATATGTTCTTAAGTGAGCATCGAGAATATGGCGGTTCAGTTTACGATACTCATACCGATGGTAGTGGTATCAGCTTCTCCAGTCGACTACGTCCTATTTTGAGTATTCGTCCGAATTATGACCATTTCTTGACTCAGGCTCCATGGCAATATCCAGCAGATTTGCACTTAATCTGTTGGTTAGAAAGTATGGGCTATGATTACGACGTCATTACTGACGAAGATGTCACCTACGATGGTCTTGCAAGACTTGAGCAGTACAATGTTGTCATCACTGGTTCACATCCTGAGCATTGTAGTGGACCTCAGTTGGATGCCTTACATGACTACACTCAACGGGGTGGTCGTTTGATGTATATGGGCGGGGATGCATGGTATTGGGTTCACTCATATCATCCAGCATACGACCATCTCGGTAGAGGCGTTGTCACTGAGATGCGACGTTGTGAGTCGGGTATCCGTACATGGCGCGCCGATCCTGGTGAGTATTATCATCAAGGTACTGGCGAGTTAGGTGGCATGTGGCGTTACCGTGGACGTTACTTGCACTCTGTTGCAGGTACGGGTATGTCTTCTGAAGGTTTCGATATTTCTAGTTACTACTCCAGAACATACGAAAGTAATGATGATCGTGTTTCATGGGCATTCGATGGTATCGAATACGATGAAAAACTCGGTAATTTCGGTCTGGTTGGTGGTGGTGCTGCAGGAACAGAGCTCGATATTGTCGATACCATGCTGGGTTCACCTCCTCACACTTTAGTTGTTGCTACATCAGCTGGACGTCATACCGAAGGTTATATGTTAGTAATGGAAGATTTTGGTTTCAACCAGCAAGGTTTGGATGGCACCCAGCACCCACGTGTTAGGTCTGATATTGCTTACCATGAGACACCAAATGGTGGTGCTTGCTTTGCTTTCAGTTCGATTGCGTACTGCGGGGCATTACCTTGGAATAATTGTGATAATAATATTTCCAAACTGACAGGTAATGTTCTGAACCGTTTCATGCAGGATGGTCCTTTACCTGAACCATCAAAAGAGGCCTATGTACATCGTGGTCGTGCAGATTGGGAACCACCAATGAACAAAGAAAGTAAATAGTCCGTAGTTTATTCCATAAAATTGCACTGCCACCATACGCCACATATACGTGGTGGCGGTGCCATTTTTTTGAATGATTATATGTATAAGCTAATTAGGAGCTCGATGATGACTAGCAATCCTATAAAAGGGTATTCGTATGAAGGGGTAGATTTAACTAATCTAGATATTTACACCTCTGCCCGCATGGATTTTGGAAAAGCAAGTATGTTACCTGCTGTTGCCTACCAGTCAAAAAACTTCAGTGAACTTGAAGATGAAAAGCTCTGGACGCGAAGTTGGGTGGCAGTTGGCACTTTAATGCAAATTCCGAATCCAGGAGATCTACTACCCTATACCGTCGGTAATCATGGGATTCACGTTGAACGTCAGCAAGATGGAAGCCTCATTGGTCGTTTTAATAAAGCCCAACATGGTGGATGTCGAAGTATTCCAGGACAATGTAAAACTGGAAAAAAAACAAAGTGTTCCTACACTTCTTGTGGATATAGCCGAGATCGAGATGTAATAAAAGCTGATGAACTGGGCGATGATAATCCAGCAATGCACCAGTACATTGGCTTGGTACCGGAACGTTTATTACCTGTTAAAGTTGAGACGTTTGGCCCCTTTATTTTTATTAACCTTGATCCCGACAGCTTACCGTTAAAAGATTCTCTGACCGAGTTAGAACAGCAAATTGAGGGGTATTTACAATCACCTTTTACTCACTGTGTTCAAAGCTGGATTGAGACTAAATGTAATTGGAAATTAGCTGGTCACGCTTTCATTGATGAGCCGTCTAAAGCTGAAACTTCGTGCAGCCCGGTAACCGATGAAACGGTTGCGAAAGAGAAAACACTATCGCGAGAGTATGCTTGGAAGTCATCGGAAATTGATACAAAAGAATTAAATTTCGCAGCAGGCCTAAAGCTACCTCCTCTTTCAGAGCAACTGGCTAACGAAACTAACGCTACATTTTGTTGGTTATTTCCTAATCTTTTGCTGTGTTTATTACCCACCCATATTGTGTATGTTGTTTTGCAGCCATTGAGTATGGGCGCGTGTTTGCAACGTGTTTCTGTTTTAACGCCAGAAGGCAGTGATGTGGCCAGAGTTGAGTTATTACAAAAAAATTGGGTTGAATTTTTTCGCTCTACAGTAGCTTCTGTCGAAAAAAAACAAGCTGAATTAGAACTCGCTTGTAGTGTTAGTAATCGTGCAGCCCTAGCTCCGCTTGGAAGTGTTGAAGATAGTTTTGGTGCTTACCATTTTCAACAATATCTGCTTGATAAATTACTATATGAACACGAATATTTCATGAACTCCCCCATGTATATGCATGCTGAATAGTAGAGAGTTGATTCAATTTTTATAAGACTGCTATCAATTTATTTTCGGCTGTTGTTGAAGACGAAAATACGAGCAGCAAAGTCAGTATAAGCTCCTCTGTTATGGTTATTTATCAACTAATAATGGGGCAAATTAATTTTTTAGAGATAACCGTTAGTTTACTTAGTCTTTAGTTTGGAGAAAATGTTATGAAAGATAAAAAACAAGCTCGTGAGCTTTATAAACAGAATGATTTCGAAGCTTCTTTTGCGAAATGGCTCCCTCTTGCAGAAGCTGGTGATGCCGAGGCACAAGCCTGGGTAGGTTCTTTTTATGCAAATGGTGAAGGCGGGCTTTCTGTAGATGGTGAGATGGCCTTTAATTGGTATTCAAAAGCTGCGGAACAAGGAAACCACCAGGCGCAAGCGAACGTTGGTGCTATGTGTTACATGGGAACCGGAGTGGAAAAAAATGCTAAGGAAGCCGTAAGGTGGCTATCTGCAGCTGCTGATGGTAGCGATATCAATGGCCTATTTAATTTGGCGGTCCTCTGTAAAAAGGGAGAGGGTATTGAACAGAACGACGAAAAAGCGGCTGACCTATATCGTAAGGCAGCCGAGCTTGGCCATTACCCTTCGCAATCTCGGTTGGGCTATATGTATTCTCAAGGCGAGGGTGTTTCAAAAGACCGTGCACAGGCATATTTATGGCTTACGCTTGCTGCACAGCATGGTATTGGCACCGCTCTGAACGAACTTGAGAATATTGTTAATAAGATGTCTGCCGAAGAAAAAGCTCAAGGGGCACAACTATTTGATCATTGGCGCTTAAGAACAGGCTCAAGTAACGGCCCTACAGCCCTTTACCCTATGCCATCTTAATAACGCTGCCCCGCTTTTTAAGTGTGACGGTTAATAAAAAATTAAACGCAGGAGAATTCTAATGGTTTATAGCGTACAACAAATTAAGTTTGAAATATTTGGTTATGTAAAGGAATTTGGTAGTCAATTTGATGAATGGTTTGTGGGCATATCAAGTGAACCTCAAGAGGCATTATTTAAGATTCACGGTGTCGATAAAGAGTCTGACATCTGGCTTTATAAACAGGCACTTACATTTGGTGCCTGTCGAACTGTACAGCGATATTTTTTAGAAAGACAAAACGCCGATGGACTGGTACCTGATGAGACAAATGAAAATATGGACTGTGTTTATTTATATAAAAAGAGCAGTCGTACCACTCCGTAAATTTACAAGGTTTTATTCATTTTCATCAAAATGGAATATACAAAATAAGAACAAATCACCGATTTTCCTAGTTCATGTACAACCGAAAAAACTTCAAAATTTACTTTCACATAAATAATATCTGACGTTTTTAAAATAACGCTAGTCAGTGATTATTTAATATATCAATTAATTCTATCCGGAGTTCCACATGAAGATCAAAAACAAAAGCTTAGCAATTGCTATTGCTTTATCCAGTACAGCCAGCATGACACCCGTAATTTCACAAGCCGCCGGAACTATTTCCTTTGGTGAAGATAAATATGTCAGCGTTGGTTTTGGCATGCGTAGTAGTTTCAGCACAGTTGAAGATGCTGCAAATGATGGAGGTAACTCTAATGACTTTAATCTTGATACTGCCCGACTTTATTTTGGTGGCTCTTTAAATAAATACATCAAAGGTATGTTTACTACCGAAATGAATAGTGATGAATCGATGAAAGTTATCGATGCCGCCGGTATTTTCCAACTCACACCTGATCTTGCTATTTGGGCAGGTCGTTTCGTATCTCCAAGTGCCCGAGCCAATATGGCTGGCCCTTATTACACCTCAGGTGATGGTTATTGGCAGAACATCTCAGCACGTTATGGCTGGAATGGTGGAACAATAGGCCGTGATGACGGTGCAGCTGTTGTCGGTATGGCACTTGATCAACGCCTTGCTTATTCTTTTGGAGCTTTTGAAGCTGACAAGATCTTTTTTTACAGCGGTGTCGGTGATGTAACAACGAACCCAAATCAAAGTGATGATCTTATGTATGCCGGTGCAATTCGTTATAGCTTCTGGGATAAAGAACCCGGTTACTACGGAACAGGTAACTATCTAGGTGCAAAAGATATTTTC
>TARA_R110001583_G_scaffold189114_1_pt1 | contig 33144 bp, 23 predicted proteins | sample TARA_R110001583 | Tara Oceans TARA_R110001583 (sample SAMEA4398432) | marine metagenome | biome: Polar Biome; feature: [MES] marine water layer (ENVO:01000295) within the mesopelagic zone...; material: water (ENVO:00002006), including particulate matter (ENVO:01000060) such... | reverse complement strand
TATAAGTACTATCAGCTTTACAATATCTAATGTGCCTTTAGTACCATTAAAAGCAAGGATTATTTGGGTAGTTGTAGAAGTTTATCCCAATCCTGCTACTACATTCGTTAACATAGTTCTTAAAGGTGGGATAAATACAAGACTAGAATCAATTGTAATTTATGATATTGCAGGAAGGCTTATAAGAAAGAATCATGTCAATGAATTAAATCAAGTAGGTGACGGTTATCAGTTAGATGTGAGTACGATGGCTCCTGGTATCTACATGGTAAACGTAAATAATAATACCAATATGAGTTATATGGAGAAGATAATCATTGAATAAAGTAAGTTTTTTTTTATGGTTTATCATACTTCTAAAAAATACATTAATACGGAATACTAGGGTACTAAAACATTTTATTATTTTTATAAAATAATTTATATTGCCCGGACTTATTTCCCCATTCTGACATTTTAAACAAGTTTTAATTTAACCCTGTCAAATATAAAAAGTACAAGAAGAAAATTAAGTACACCTTTCAAAGCTAATGTAACTATTGAAGCGACAAGGGATCGTATTAGCATTCAAGAGCTTGCTGTAAAATTTGAGTTCCATCCAAATCAAATTTCAATTTGGAAGCATTAGTTTCTACATAATACCGATTTGATCAATTACCTAAAATCCAAAAAACAAGATGCTATTTCTGATACCTACCCGCCTCTACAACAAGATAGGTCAGTTTCAGATAGAGAATAATTTTTTAAACAAATTCTTGAATAAAAGAGCACCACGAATAGAAGAAGGAAAGTGTAAATTGCTATCCAAGGCAAAGTCTTGTTCAGCAATTAAAATTTCTTAAAATACATCGTTCAGGGCTGTATTATAGGCTCAGTGGTGAAGGTGCCCATAATTTAAGGTTGGTGAAGGAGATAGACTCTTTTTTTTGTAGCATCCTTGTTACGGTACAAATCGTATGAACGATTACCTGAATCTTAATCTGGGTCATCGAGTTAATAGTCTGTATTAACTTATAGGGCTTCAAACGATATGTAAAAGACCAATATTAAAGACCCTAAGACCTATAAGTTCACCTACCTTTTAAAAAATTTGGATATCGAACGCCCTAATCAAGTTTGGAAGACCAATATCACTTATATTCTGACGCTATACGGGTTCATCTGTATTAATACCTTAATCGAGGTGTACAGTATAAAACACTAAACTGGAGCGTTTAAAACTTGATGGATAAAGAGTGGTTTATAGAACTATTGGAAGATACTAAAGCTCAATATGGAGCTCCGTAGATACACAACTCTGATTAGAAATCTCAATATACTAATACTGATTACATCGATGAGCTGGAGAACAACGAAATGAAAGATAATTGGACAACAAAGGAATAGCTCTGGACAATATTTATATTAAGTGGTTTGTAAGTCCATTAAGTATTAAAAAATTTACCACAACCTGCCTAATGGAAGTCTTGAGCTGTATCAAATGGTCAATGAATATATTGGGATTTATAATACCAAAAGAAGGCACGCCGAAATAGGAAAACCAACCGAATCAACTTTATGCCACTAACAAAATAAAACCTTTAAACTGTCCTATATATTGAGAGTATTTCGTAATAAGTATTACATTATTATGATTTAATATACTATCTAAAATTAGCCTATAACATCAATATCTTCTTTTTATTCATTTAAACTTTTAGGGTTTATGTGATTACCAATTATATAAAAGTCATTTTCAGTAGTTCAATTGTAAGTTGACAACTAAGCTTATTTAAATCGATAATGCCGTATTATAAACATTGGATTTTAAACGTTTAATTATATTTGAAATTATAAATTGTCCTTTCAATAATTGGTCGAATTAGGTTTAGTTGATTTGAATTAATCTTGGCCTCCTTTAAAAATTTCAATTGTTTTAAATTATGTATATCTGAAGCAATAAAGTCTATGGTCTTCTCTTTTAAAAGACTTAGGCACATTTTTTGGACTTCTTTGCCATAGAACTGGGTTAATGACAGAATGTTAAGTTGAAAAAGCACCCCTTCCTCTTTGATGTTTTTATATTTATATCTTGTATTATGCATATAAACATAGCGTTCTGGATGAGCAAGAATGGGAAAGTAACCTTTTTCCTTAATTTCATGCAATGCTCCATCGAAATTGATTGCGGGTTGTAAATAAGACATCTCTATTAAAATATAACTTTTAGAAAGCGGCATTATTTTTTTGTCATCAAGAAGCTTTTCGAACCCGGAGTCTATCATGTGTTCTGCTGCCGCATCAATGTTCACATGGTCTAAATTGTTCATTTTTAGACCATTTTTAAGTAAACTAAGAGAACTATTAATCGTTGTAGGGTTGTTAGGATAATAATTCTCCATGATATGTGGAGTACATATAAAATCAGTAACCCCAAATTCACCAAAACCTTTTATAAGTTCGATAGACTCATCAACGGTTTTTGCACCATCATCTATACCAGGTAATATATGATTGTGAATATCAATGAAACCCTCAAGATGGTCAATTAAAAAATGTTTTTTACTAAAAAAGCTAAACATAAAGTTGGTGTGATTTTTATTATTTGCCGATGCTGGAATTATATTTCCTTATATAACGGTGGGTATTGTAATTTGAGGTACAAAAAGTCCCGGAAAGTGTACGGAAATTAGCAAATTATTGAAATTGCTTCACAAAATTAGTGATTCACTCGTAATTTCCCGGTCCAATCAGTAAATATTATCATAATAATTGTTTCGCATTTGTCATTACATTTTTATAGCTTTTGCTGTTTGATACGCTACAGTAATAATGGATAGATTTATATAATCTACTATTTCACTAATTCTAATCCCTTTTTTATTTATCAATGCTACTTCCTAATAATAAGGAGTGAATATTTATAGAACAGCTTAACTGTTGCAATGACTTGTGTAACAACGCTTATTTTTTTTAATAATTTCAGACCTTAATTGCTTTTATTCGAAATCAAAGGTAATAGTAGTTAAATTTGCACCCTACAATTTTTTACATGACGCATACTTTAAAGGATTTAAAATCAGGGAAACTCATTGGCTCAAAAGAACTGAAATTAGCCTGTGATTTAAAGGAGTTTCCTATTGAAATATTATCGCTTGCAGACACCTTAGAAGTTTTAGATTTATCAGACAACCAATTATCTGAATTACCTGATAGCATAGTCCAGCTAAGGAACTTAAAGATTATATTTTTCGCTCGTAATAATTTCACATCGTTTCCTTCCATACTGAGTAAACTCCCCGTTTTGAATATGATCGGGTTTAAATCTAATCAAATTGAAACCGTTCCTGATGATTCATTTCCTCCGAATCTAAACTGGTTAATTTTAACCGATAATAAGATTAATAAATTACCACAAAGTATTGGCCATTGTCTACAGCTTCAAAAATGTGCATTAGCAGGTAATCTACTGGAAGAACTACCTGCAGAAATGGCGAACTGCGTAAATCTAGAACTCATAAGGGTTTCGGCTAATAAGCTAAAAGTTATTCCAAACTGGTTATTTGAGTTGCCGAAGTTATCTTGGGTAGCATTTGGCGGAAATCCTGTTACTTATAAAATCCCAATAGATACAACTATTGATTTATTTCACTGGAATGATTTTGCGGTTCAAGATTTACTTGGTGAAGGTGCCTCTGGTTTTATTTCAAAAGCTAATTGGATTTCAAAAAGCAAGGACGTAGCTATAAAGATTTTTAAAGGAGCTGTAACTAGCGACGGTTTGCCAGATGATGAAATGGGAATCGCTATTGCAGCGGGCTTTCACGAAAACTTGATTCAAGTTTTAGGAAAAATAAAAAATCATCCTGAAGAAAAAATCGGATTGATCATGAAGCTTATAGAACCTTCTTATTTTAATTTGGGGAATCCGCCAAGTTTAGAGAGTTGTACGCGTGATGTGTTTGATGAGAACATTTCCTTTAACGGAGCTGAGCTACTTAAGATTACAAAAGGTATCGTTTCCGTTTGTGCTCAATTACATCATAAAGGTATTAATCATGGAGACCTTTATGCTCATAATATATTGGTAAATAAAACAGCAGAATGTCTTTTGGGTGATTTTGGCGCAGCAACTTTCTATGATATTAATTCAAATGTTGCGAGTTTAATTGAACGTGTAGAAGTGAGAGCTTTTGGATGTTTGATAGAGGATATATTCGGACTTGTGAATGAAAATGAGATTTGCCATGAACTTCGGACCAAATGGGAAAAACTAATAATATCATGTTTCGTTTCAGAAGTTAAAAAACGTCCTGGTTTTTCTGAGATTTTAATAGAACTAGATACGTTTTAAAGCCAAAATTGTCGGTTATATTAATTGTTCTGCAATTCGCTTTAATAGAAAAGTTTCCCGTTCAATAGACATCCCTTTTTTATTACTGGTAGTCATCGTCTTATTATTATGAGCAATAGCCTCATGAATGTTAACCCATATCGCTTTCATGCCATTTTTTATTTCATAAGACTCCAAATTTGTTTCGCCAAGTTCTGTGTTAATGTCACAGGTGTAGCAATATGAAACCATATGTTGAATATCATAACCTGGTTTATGCCAGGGTCTGTATTCTTCGTAAGCCCCAAAGGGTTGTATATTTTTAATATCTCGAGCTCCAGTTTCTTCTTTAAGCTCACGAATCATACCTTCAGTTTTATCTTCCCCTAAATCTAAGCCTCCGCCTGGTAGACTGTAGTCTTCATATCTTTCGGTGTAAAGTAGTAATATGTTAGCACCTTGTAGTGCTATACTTCTAGTAGCTAGTCTTGTGAAAACAGATTTATTCTCTAATGAATCTACTTCAGGATGATAATGGGTTTTTAAAATTAGCATTAAAAAGGTCTCTATTTTAAGTAAATGAACAACAAACTAAGTGCCAAGAAGGTTATAAACTTCTTTTATTTTACAAATATCTATATTTATAGTAGCTATTCTTTTATTGCTGACACCTATTTTTACAAAAACTAACGGCCATGCTTCATTTAAAATTAGCGACAGACCCACGTTGGGTTAATATTGTTGAAAAAAACATAGAAGAAATACTGACAGATCATGCATGGTGTGAACAAAAGGCTGCTACTAATGCAATTACTATAATAACACTTAATTCTGAATACCCAGATTTAGTTACTGACTTGCTCCTTTTAGCACAAGAAGAATTAGTACACTTTCAAATGGTTCATGATATTATTAAAGAGCGTGGATACACATTAGGAAGAGAACGCAAAGACAGCTACGTGAATGAGCTTTATAAGTTTATGAACAAAGGTGGTAACAGACTGCAATCAATGGTAGACAGACTCTTATTCTCTGCTATGATTGAGGCGAGAAGCTGTGAACGTTTCAAACTACTTTCACAAGAAATAAAAGACCCAGAACTATCTAAATTTTACAATGATTTAATGATTAGCGAAGCAGGTCATTACACAACTTTTATTGGCTTTGCTCGTAAGTATGGTCAGCATATAGATGTAGATAAACGCTGGCAAGAGTTAGTAGAATTTGAAGCTGAAGTAATTAAAAACTATGGTAAAGAAGAAACTATACATGGTTAAAATCACACAACTATTCTAATCTAAAGTTTAGAAATGGATATGACCTGTTTAAGGTTGTACATATATGTAATCTTTCGCAAGAATAATTTTCTTCTGATAAATAACTAACAACTTCTAAGTAGGCAACGTAGTACTTTCTTTCCAATGAGATTACGCAAGTCCAATTTCGTGTTACTAGCACTTTAAAACGGAAATGAATATATAAAGGAAGCTTCTTACTTCCTAATAATTTTGGCTAGCACATAACAAAGAATGGTTTAACTCTGCATCAACAGAAAGTTTATTAATTATTTTACTGCCTGAAACATGTGAATTCTCATCTTCCTCTAGTGCTATACCTGTATGTACACTTCCAAACTTTGAAGGTTTTTAACTGTTAAAAAAATCGATTAGACTCACCACTAAAAAAGTCAACATATAGTATATATAGCTTGTAGTTGGTATCCATTTATCATAGGATTGGTATTTGAATTGGTTCATATTTGTTTCCATTTTATTTTCTCTCTTTTAATTCACATATTATGTTTTAATTGAGGCTTTTAGCAAACCTTATTTAATTGAATAGTGATCAATGTTAATAAAATGTGGAAAACCTAATTCAAGTTTATAAAAAGCAAGGGGAATAAATCTAGACCTTTATACTTCTATATTTAGAACAATTCCGAGATAAAATACTATGATAATAACCCATCTAGTCAAAAGAGATTTTACGACTAAACCTTTTCAGCTACATAAAATAACTAATGCCATATTAAAAGCCATGACGGCTGAAGAACATGGTGGTCCTGGTGAGGCAGAGGAGATTTCAAAAAATGTTCATAACGCTCTTTTAGAGCGGAAGTCTGCTGATGAGAGCTATACTCCAACGGTGGAGGAAGTACAAGATTTTGTGGAGACTAAATTGATGGAAGGCGGTTTTTTCGATGTTGCAAAAGCATATATAATTTATAGAAACGAACAGGCTCAAAGACGTAAGACGAATATTTTCGAAAAACGTATCAATTTAAAACCTTACGAGTATCCTCAGCTTTATGAATACGTACCGGCGATACGTCATTCGTATTGGATTCACTCTGAATTTAATTTTACTAGTGATATTCAAGATTTTAAAACGGGTTTGACAGAAATCGAACGAAGTGCGCTTAAGAATACTATGTTAGCTATCTCCCAAATTGAAGTAGCGGTTAAGAGTTTTTGGGGTGATATTTACCATAGAATGCCTAAACCGGAAATTGGTTCTGTGGGAGCCACTTTCGCAGAAAGTGAAGTAAGACATGCCGATGCATACTCGCACTTACTTGAAATTCTTGGACTTAATAGCGAGTTCAAAAATTTGAAGAAAAAACCGGTAATGATGAAGCGGGTTCAGTATTTGGAAACTGCCCTTAAGAATGCGCATAGTGACGATAACAAAGAATATGCAGAGTCAATTTTATTATTCTCTTTGTTTATAGAGCATGTTTCCTTGTTTTCTCAATTCTTGATTATAATGGCGTTCAATAAACATAAAAATATGTTTAAAGGGATATCTAATGTAGTGGAGGCAACTTCAAAAGAAGAACAGATTCACGGTGATTTTGGTATTGATGTCATTAGGATTATAAAAGATGAAAACCCTGATTGGTTTAATGCTGAGAAGAATTTAATGATTCAGCAAATGTGCCGAGAAGCATTTACTGCAGAAAGTGAAATTGTAGATTGGATTTTTGAAAAAGGAGAACTTGATTTCTTGCCAAAGAATGTGGTAAATGAATTTATCAAAAACCGTTTCAATAATTCATTGGAAAGTATCGGTATCGAAAAAATATTTGAAGTAAGTGAAGAACTATTAGCCGAGACGGAATGGTTCGATGATGAAATTATCGGAACTAAACATGGCGATTTCTTCGTGAAACGATCAATAAACTATAGTAAAAGAACAAAAAGTATAACTAGCGACGACCTTTTTTAAATGAACGAATTAAACACTACCCACGAAACTAAAACAACAATTTCAGAAGGCGACCAACTTATACAAGCAAGAAAGGAAGCTTTGAAAAATCACAAGGAAAATTCGGAATCAGGTTTCGAATGGCTGACAAAACATAGTCGTGATTTTTTGAATTCAGGCTATTTGACAGATGGAGTAACCGCAGAACAGCGTATTCGTGAAATTGCGGATAGAGCAGAAAGCATATTAAAGATAGATGGATTTTCAGATAAGTTTTATGGCTATATGTCAGAAGGCTTTTATTCCTTAGCCTCACCGGTTTGGTCTAATTTCGGAAAAGAAAGAGGATTGCCAATCAGTTGTTTTGGCTCACATATCGATGATGATATGGGTAATATTCTATACACCCAGTCAGAGGTAGGTATGATGTCCAAAATGGGCGGAGGAACATCAGGATATTTTGGAAAAATCAGGCATCGTGGTGCCGAAGTAAAAAATAACGGTCAGGCTTCTGGGGCGGTTCATATTATGCAGCTCTTTGAATCTATGGTAGACGTTGTTAGCCAAGGTTCAGTTCGTCGTGGTCGTTTTTCTCCTTATTTACCGGTGGAGCACCCAGATATTTCTGAGTTTTTAGAAATCGGTACAGAAGGAAATCCTATCCAAGAATTAACACATGGGGTTACCGTTACCAATGAGTGGATGCAAGAAATGGTTGATGGCGATAGTGATAAACGCGCTATCTGGGCTAAAGTTTTGCAACGTCGTGGTGAAATGGGCTATCCGTATATATTCTTTAAGGATAATGCGAACAATGGCGCTGCAGATGTTTACAAAGACAAACAACATACGATTTACGCAAGTAATCTTTGCACAGAAATAATGTTGCCATCAAATGATAATTGGTCCTTTGTTTGTGTGCTTTCCTCAATAAATGTGATGCATTTTGATAAGTGGAAAAATACCGATGCGGTTGAGACTATGGTCTATTTTTTAGATGCCGTAATTACGGAATTTCTTGAGAAACTAGAAGTATATCGTGATTCCGATAAACGAGAAGACAGACAGACGTTCATGTTTATGGAACGCGCCTATAATTTCGCTAAGGAAAACCGAGCTTTAGGTTTAGGAGTATTAGGATGGCATTCGTTATTGCAATCAGAAATGCTTCCGTTCAATAGTCAAAAAGCATATGACTTGAACAATGAAATATTTAGAACGATAAAAACAAAATCTTACAAAGCATCCGAAGAACTAGCTGTTAAATTTGGGGAGCCGGAAGTATTGAAGGGTTACGGACGTCGTAACGCGACTTTGAACGCGGTAGCACCTACAACGTCATCTGCTTTTATTCTAGGTCAAGTATCACAGGGTATTGAGCCTATTTGGTCTAATATTTATGTTAAAGATATTGCTAAGATAAAGACGACGATAAAGAATCCATTTTTGGTAGATTTATTGGAAGATAAAGGTCAGAATATCACCGAAGTTTGGCGAAGTATTCGTGAGCGAGATGGTTCTGTACAGCATTTAGATTTTCTATCCGATTTGGAAAAGGAAGTGTTCAAAACATATTCTGAGATAGACCAAATGGATATCATCTATCAAGCTGCCAACAGACAAAATCATATTGACCAAGGCCAATCTGTAAACATTATCGTTCACCCTGATATGCCTGTAAAGGAAATTAATAAGATTCACGTAACAGCTTGGAAACTTGGTTTAAAATCTCTTTACTACCAACATAGTATGAACGCAGCACAAAAGTTCAAACAGAAAAAAGACTGTGCGAGTTGTGAGGCTTAATTGAGGATTGATTGTGCTAATCCACAAAAATCGGTATAAAGTAAGTCCGTTAATTATTGGTGGCTACATAATGCTCTAGCCTATAAATTTTGAAATTCAGAACATAAAAAGTCGGCATTTAATGCCGACTTTTTGCATTTTAATACCTCCTAAAGCAAATATTTTTTGGAAAGCAGCAAAATGGTATTTTTACATAGCTCTTTTAAGCATTGAAGTCTAATTGTTCTTTTTTTTACTGTGTAAAACCTAATTTAAAGTGTAAATATTAAGAGGTTGGTAAAGAGTTTGACAAATTTTAACGGGTAATCAGAATTAATTATTCAGCCTAAATTTCCGAGTCATATCTGTAAATATTATCATCAAAATAGTTTTATATTTATCGCCTAATTCATTCTTTAATATTCTAAAAGCTTTAGTTATTTGTGCTTCTACAGTCTTAATTGAAACATTTAAATATTCTGCAATTTCACTATTGGTAAGACCTTCTTTTTTACTAAGTATAAAAACTTTTTGGCATTTTGGAGGCAGCTTTTTAATTTCTTTATTAACGATTTCAATCATCTTTGCCATCATATTGTCATCCATTTCTACTGCTACCTCATGAGAGTATTCTATATATTTCTTATTTAATAAAACAACGGTTTTGTTTTTTTGATAGGAGTTTAAAAATTCATTGTAAACGCATTTGTAAAGAAAATTTCGAATGGAGAATTCAGGATTAAGTTTTTTTCTAGACTTCCAGGTTTTAAGGAACACATTTTGGACGATATCCTGAGCTAAAGATTGCTCATGGGTCAAAGTCACAGCATACGCATTTAATTGTCTGTGATATTTATCCAAGAGGATCATATAGGCCTTTTCTTCTCCAGAAATAAGTTTTTCTATTAATTTCTTGTTCTCCTCTTTTTCCATTATAAATGTTTATTTAACAAATAAAGGGTAAAAATTATGTGATTATACAAAAAATATTAAAAAAAAGTTAGGGTATTGTAAATTTCACTTGTATTAATTAAAAGAAGAAACATCAAATGATATCTAAAGATATTGAAAACCGGATAGTTAAGTATTTTACCCAATCGGCTGACGTGGAAGATTTGGATGTACTTAATAATTGGCTTGGAGAGGAAAAGAATCAAATGATTTTTAAACTATATGTTAAAATTCATTTTGCAATAAACTTAGCTATGAATGACCCAAATTTAGATAAAGTAAGAGGAGAACTCATTAAGGAAATCCGAAATGAAAACAAAGCAAAGAAAAAAATAAGATTTTTATCTTTTATTAAATATGCAGCGATAGCCATTGTTTTTTTAAGCATTGGGTTTTTGGTGAAAAACAATTTGTTTAATACTACTACAAATGAGATTGTAGTTCCACGAGAAGATTTTATAACATTAGAGTTAGGAAATGGTGAAAAGCAGGTAATCACAGAAGATGGTACCTCGCAAATAATTGACAATGCTGGTAATGTAGTAGGAGGTAAGAAAGGTAGTCAATTGATATACAAGGGAACTACAGGGAGATATAAATCAGAGTTTAATACGCTTAGTATACCTAACGGAAAACGATTTGGCATAGTACTTTCTGATGGTACTAAAGTACATATGAATGCAGGAAGTTCCATTACATATCCCACAATATTCCAGGAAGACATTCCCCGAAAGGTTACTTTGAAAGGGGAAGCGTATTTTGAAGTAAGTCCTGATAAAATCAGGCAATTTATAGTTAATATCCAAGATTTGGATGTAAAAGTATATGGGACCAAATTTAATATTTCCAATTATTCAGAAGATGATGAAGCCGAAGTTGTTCTTGTTGAAGGTTCCGTTAGTCTATCTAATTTAATGGAGGAAGGAGGTATAGATCAAGAAGTATTTCTTCAGCCTGGTTATATGGGTGTATTTCATAAGGAAGATAAGAACATTGTTAATCAAAAAGTAAACACTTCACTTTATACTTCTTGGATGGAGGGTAACCTCGTTTTTAGAAATGTGTCTTTTGAAAATATAATTCAAAAATTAGAGCGTAATTATAATGTTGTAATCATAAATAATAATAATCAATTAGCAAATGAAAAATTTAATGCAACAATAGAAACTAAGCATGAAACCATTGAACAAGTATTTAAATATTTTAACAAGGTTTATCAAATCGAATTTGAAATAGTAGAAAATAAAATTATTATCAATTAAAAAATGAATTGCCTATGATAAATACCAATTAAGAAAAATCAATTAAAATTATCACTTAGCTTGATTAAGATTTAAGGTCTTAAAAAGAAAAATCGGAAAATGCACCAACATTTCCCGATTAATAATAAGTGATTCCAATTAAAAAAGTAACCACTAGTAAACATTCAAAATTATGAAAAAACAACCAAAGCCAATGATATTTTTATCTTGGCATATTAAATATCACCTTAAAATGAAGTTGTCACTTCTATTTTTTATGACGATTAGTTTTGCTATGCTAGCGAATTCGTCTTATTCTCAAAAAGCTAAAATTTCTTTGAATAAGGAAGATGCAACTGTTAGAGAGGTTATAGATGAGATAGAAACGACCACTGAGTTTAAGTTTCTTTTCAGTACCAAAGCTGTAGATTTAAATCGAAAAGTTACCATAAAAATTAAAAAAGCTTCAATTCAGACAGTATTAAAACTACTTTTTGAAGAGGGTGTGGTATCCTATGAAATTGATAATCGAAAGGTATTATTAAAGAGAAATGAGCTTTATAGAAAACCTAAAATTGAATTACCTAAATTAAAGGAAAAAGCAGACCAAAGTGGAATAAAGGGTAATATTTCTGATGTTAATGGGCAACCTTTAACCGGTGCCAGTGTAGTAGAGAAAGGCACTACTAATGGTGTTACTGCAGATTTTGATGGTAATTTTTTGATAAACATAACCGATGAAAATGCCATTTTAGTTATTTCATATTTAGGTTTTGCTACTAAGGAAATTTCCTTGAATGGACAAGTCAATATTAATGTTGTATTGGAAGAAAGCGCAGCAGGCTTGGAAGAAGTAGTAGTCGTCGGTTATGGAACGATGAAGAAGGCCGATTTAACTGGGTCAGTTTCTCAGGTAAAAAGTGAGACACTTGAATCAGTTCCAGTTTTTAATATGGAACAAGCGCTCAAAGTAGGTGCATCTGGTGTTAGAGTTTCTCAAAATTCAGGTACTCCTGGATCTAGGATTGAGGTACGAATTAGAGGTGGAAATTCTTTAATTGGAGATAATCAACCATTATATGTAGTAGATGGTTTTCCTGTTACGGGTGGTATAGATTTTCTAAATCCTGCAGATATAGAGTCAGTTGATATTTTAAAAGATGCCTCTGCAACAGCAATTTATGGTTCCCGAGGTGCTAATGGTGTTGTAATTATAACTTCTAAAAGGGGAAAAAAGGGTCAAGAAAGTAAAGTTGAAATTAATAGTTTCTTTGGCATGCAACAAGCTATTAGTAGATATGACTTGCTGGATGCTAAGGAATATGCAACTGTTGCTAATGAGTGGTTGAAAAATGAAGGATTGAATCCATTTTTTAATGTTTCAGAAATACAAAACCCAGGAACAGATTGGTGGGATGCTATTTTTAGAACATCTCCGGTTCAAAACCATACCGTTACATTTTCTGGAAGTTCTGACAAAGGCAGATATTCTATATCAGGTAATTATTATGATCAGGAAGGAATAATTGAAAATTCTGGCGTTACTAGAGGATCTGTTAGAGTCAATTTAGATCAAGAATTAAAAAGTTGGCTGAAAATGGGTATTAACATTCAGTTATCTAGAAATGAAATAAATTCTGTCAATGTTGATAATGGAAACCGAGGTACATCGATGCTTTCTGCCGCCGCTTCTGCACCACCAACATTACCATTGTATAATGAAGATGGACTTCCTACTCAAATTGAACAGGCATATAATTTTGGGTCAGCAGATATGAGAAACCCATTATTAAATACGCTTTATAAAGATCAAGATTTTTCAAATAGTATTTTGGCAAATTCAACATTTGATTTTCAAATATCACCTAACCTTTCTTTTAAGACATTATTAGGATTGCAGTATCGAAATGCTCGTAGTGAGGGTTTTACCCCGGTTATATATGAAAATGATAGAGGCTCTGCTTCTGAAGGGAATTCATATTCTAATTCTTTTCTAACTGAAAATGTTTTGACATACTCAAAAGTTTTAAATGAAAAGCATAGTTTAAATATTATTGGAGGTGCTACTTATCAAACCAATACAGACCGTAATTCGTATATAAGTGTTAGCGGATTTGCCAATAATATAACTGAGAATTTTAACCTTGGTGCTGCTGAGACTATTGGAAACCCTAGCTCTGGTTATTCTGATTGGACACTTGGATCATTTCTTTCAAGAGTGAATTATATTTTTGATGGAAAATATATGTTGACTGCAAGTATAAGGGCAGATGGGTCTTCAAGGTTCGGAGCAAAAAATAAGTGGGGTTACTTCCCATCAGCTGCTGTAGCATGGCGTCTTTCAGATGAAACATTTCTTGAAGATAGTGCAACCATATCTAACCTAAAATTAAGAGCAAGTTATGGTATCACTGGAAACACAGCGTTAAATCCTTATCAATCTCTTGACAGATTAAACCCGGTCAAATATATTTATGAAAATCAAACTGATGTTATCGGATTTTTTCCTACAGGTATTTCTAACAGTGAATTAAAATGGGAAACTACAGGGCAATTGGATGTTGGATTTGATCTTAATTTATTTAATGATCGCTTTAGATTTGTATTTGATTACTATAAAAAGAATACTAAAGATTTACTTGCATCGGTTCCGCTTCCTCCAAGTGTTGGTTTTGGTTCGATTTTAAGAAATTTAGGTGAAATACAAAACTCAGGTATTGAATTTAGTATTGATGCGGATATCCTTAGAAATGATTTTAAATGGAATGCTTCGGCACAAATTTCTGCTAATCAAAATAAGGTAATTGAGCTTGCGGGAGATAGCGATATTTTTGGTTCAGATCAAGGTGCCGTTTGGCCAAGCGCGAATATTGCACGAGTTGGTGAGCCTTTGGGTGCTTTTTATGGTCTTCTTGAAGATGGTTTGGATGAAAATGGTTTCATTAAATATCAAGACGTTAGTGGACCTGATGGAGTAGCTGATGGAGTAATAAACACTTTGGATCGTGTAATTTTGGGTAGCTATCATCCAGATTTTATTTATGGAATAACTTCTAATTTTAGTTTTAAGGGGGTTGAATTAAATGTGATTTTAGAAGGTGTTCAAGGCAATGAATTATTCAATGCAACGAATGGAACACATTTAAATTCTTTCCAACGTGGGAATAACCAGTTTAAAGATATAATTGGAAATTATTGGACAGCGGAAAATCCAGATTCTAATGCCAAGTACCCAAAAATAAGTAGTGCTACACAAATAACTGTTTCTGATAGATTTATTGAAGATGCTAGTTATCTACGTGTAAAGTCTATGAGGTTAGCTTATAATTTTCCAGTTTCTGAAATTGGGTTAAACGGATTTGACATGGCACAGTTGTATGTATCTGGCACAAACCTCTTCACCTTCACTAATTATTCTGGTATTGACCCAGAGGCAAATACTAGGGGTACCGATTCAAGTGATGTGGGTGATCGCCTACGTTTTGGTCACGATCAAAGTAGTTATCCCAGTGCCAAAATTTATGCCATTGGTTTAAAATTTAGATTTTAATTTATAAAGACATATAATTATGAAAAATATAGTTTTAGGATTAATAATAATCATATGTTTCTCTGCTTGTGAAAAGACATTGGAAGAAGTTCCAAAAGATTTTGTATCCAAGGCAAACTTCTACAATAATGAAGAAGATGCGCAAGCGGCTATTGCTGGTGTTTACGCTGGTATGCAAAATGATTTTTTTGGAATTACCAATTATTTAATGACTGAGTTGCATGGCGATTATCTTTTTGGAAGAGGATCACAAGCACCGATTACTATTTGGGATCAAATATTAGATCAGAGAAACATTGGAAGATGTGCCACCAATTGGTCGTCTTTTTATAATACAATCAATCGAGCAAATGCAGTCTTAGATAATGTTCCTGGTATCGAAGATATGGATGCTGGTGTAAAAGAACAGATTATAGCTGAAGCACATTTTTTAAGAGCTTTATGTTATTTTGAATTAGTTCGTGGTTGGGGAGCTGTACCTATTAAGATAAGTGAAAGTATAGACTTAAGTGCAGTAGAAGCCCCAAGAGAACCAGTAAGTAAAGTCTATGAATTAATTATAGCTGATGGTTTAGCTGCGGAAAGTGGTCTTGGAGAGGTGGAAGGACAAACAGGAAGGGCATCAAAATGGGCGGCAAAAATGCTATTGGCACATGTATATTTAACCATGGAAGATTGGGATGCCGCAGCCGAAAAAGCGGATGATGTAATTGTAAACGGTCCATTTAATCTCGTTACTGTTGAAAATTCAGATGATTTTTATAAAATTTTCGCTGTTGATACAAGCACTGAAGATATAATGTCAATGCACCATTCTGAAACAAAACAATCTACAATTCCTAATTATTTACATAGGGCAGGTAATATTCCTTATAACTATTCATCTGGAGGTGTTTTTGCATGGCTTCCTGATACTAATTCATTTATTGGTGATAGTTGGGATGATAATGACTTACGAAAAGGTTTCAATCTATACACACAGATTCAGAACTCCGATGGGGAGTGGGTTCCATTGCCGGATACCACACCTATTTTGTTTAAAAAATATATTACGAATACTTCAGGTCAAAGTGTGTATAGTGTTCCTATGTATCGATTTACCGAAGCCTTTTTATTTTATGCTGAAGCTTCAAGTATGGCGAGTGGTGGTCCTTCTTCCTTGGCTATGGATAGGCTTAATATGATTAAGAGAAGAGCATATGGTTTTGATCCTAACTCACCCTCATCTGTTGACTATCCATCGGGTATGAGTGGTAACGATTTCAGAAGTGCAGTTTTACAGGAGCGAGGCTATGAATTTATAACAGAGCGTAGACGTTGGTTTGATTTAAAACGTACAGGTACGGTTAAAGAAGCCTTTGCAGCTGCAGGTAAAAATATATTAGACGAACGTCTTTTATGGCCAATTCCTGAAGATGAAATAAACAATAATCCTGCTGTGAATCAATCTGATCAGAATCCAGGGTATTAACATAATGAATGAGTCATAATACAGGCCAAATATTTGGCCTGTATTTTCTCTACAATCTTTGTTAATGATGCATTTAAGAATAGTACGCTTTGTTTAACAGATTAATACTGGGTACTATTATCTATAAGTAAATTAGAACCTATTTATTTGGATTGAACATTTCCGGAAATCTTTGCGATAGTAACAGTAAAAGAGGACTTAATTCTATTACTCAATATCACCAAAAATAAGTAGAGAGTTTTTATTCGGATGTGGTTAACCCTTATCATAGGGCTACTGTGTCTTTTATTCGGTACTGTTCCAATATACAGGGTTTCGAAAAGATTAAACAATTATATATAATTCAGAAAAACACATATTTAATTAATAAACACAAAATTTTAGAATATGAAAAAAATATTAGGACTTTTTACACTCATATTAATGTTTCAGACTTTAGATGCTCAAACAAAAAAATATGATATAGTTATTTATGGAGGTACTTCGGCAGGTATAGCTGCAGCTATTCAATCTAGTAGAATGGATAAGTCAGTAGTTTTAATTGAGCCAACAAACAGATTAGGGGGTTTGACAACAGGAGGATTGGGTCAAACCGATATAGGAAACAAACAGGCGATAGGTGGAATTTCTAGAGAGTTTTATGCAAACATCAAAAAGTACTACGATGACTCAAATAATTGGAAATGGGAGAAGCGGTCGGAATATATTGATGGTGGTCAAACACGAACAGAAAAAGGTGAGCCTACAATGTGGACTTTTGAGCCTTCAGCTGCATTATCTGTTTATCAAGATATGTTAAAAAATGAGAAGGTTAAGGTATTATACAATGAAAGATTAAATAGGGATTCAGGCGTAGATAAGGTTAATGGAAAAATTATTTCAATTACCATGGAAAGTGGAAAGAAATTTGTCGGCAAAGTATTCCTTGATGCAACTTATGAAGGTGATCTCATGGCTACAGCCGGAGTTAGTTATGCGGTAGGTCGTGAAAGTAATGAAGAATATGGTGAGACTTTGAACGGTGTACAAGCGAACAATTATAATATATCCCTAACCAAATTGATATCTAAAAATGCTCATAACCACAATTTTATTCCAGGAGTTGATCCTTATATAATAAAAGGAGATCCAAAGAGTGGACTTTTGCCTAATATCAATATAAAACCTGGCCTTGAAGGTAACGGGGATGATAAAGTTCAGGCTTATTGTTTTAGAATGTGTCTGACTGATCACCCAGAGAACCGTATTCCATTTAAGAAACCTGCAAATTATGACGAATTGGATTATGAACTTTTATTTAGAAATTATGAAGCTCGTAAAGGGTCGGTACGTGACATGTATAATTATAGTAGTTATATACTACCATTGATAAATTCCAGTATGCCTAATCGCAAAACTGATTCAAATAATAAAAATGGGTTCTCCACAGATTATATAGGCAAAAATTATAATTATCCAGAAGCATCATATGATGAGAGGAAGCAAATTATAGAAGATCATAGGGATTATCAAATGGGTTTAATGTGGACTTTGGCAAATCATCCTAGAATTCCAAGTGAGGTAAGAGATGAGGCTTCAAAATGGGGTACTGCAAAGGACGAGTTTGAAAGAGAGGATGGTTGGCAACAACAGCTTTATATTCGTGAAGCCAGACGTATGGTTAGCGATTACGTAATGACTCAGCATAATTGTGAGGGTTTAGTGGTAGCAGAAGATGTAATTGGATTAGCAGCATATGGAATGGATTCGCACAATATTCAACGTTATGTTGATGCTAATGGTTATGTTCAAAATGAGGGTAATGTTGAAGCGCATGGATTTGACCCTTATCCTATAAGTTATAAATCTTTGGTGCCCAAAAAAGAAGAATGCGAAAATTTAATAGTACCGGTTTGTGTTAGCTCTACTCATATTGCATTTGGTTCTATACGAATGGAGCCAGTATTTATGGTTTTAGGTGAGTCTGCTGCTACAGCAGCTTCTTTGGCTATTGATACGGGAAAACCAGTTCAAGATATTTCTTATGAAAGCTTAAAATCAACTTTGTTGAAAAATGGACAACATCTAGAATAAATAATTCAATTAGGGAAAATCTTTAAAGAAGAGATGTCCATAAAATTAACATCCGAAAATATCATGTGCAAAATAAAATATTCAAAAACTAGCAAGTATTTTGTTATTAGTATAATATTTTTAGGCTTGATGTTGGCTATTTCTTGTGTAAATAAAAATGAAAAACCAACAGCATTACCTAATATTATATTGATTCTTGCGGATGATCTTGGTTATGGAGACTTGGGGTCGTACAATAATAATTCTTTAGTACCTACACCAAATTTGGATAGATTGGCTTCTGAAGGAATTAGTTTTACCAATGCATATTGTCCCGTTTCGGTATGTTCTCCTTCTAGATATGCGCTGATGACTGGAACATATCCTTTTAGAAGTTGGAAAAAATCTGGTGTGTTATCAAATTATGAGCCTTCTATGATGGAAAAGGGTCAGTTGACCCTTCCGAAGATGTTACAACAGGCTGGTTATACTACTGCAGGATTTGGGAAATGGCATTTAGGCGCAACATTTCCAACCATTGATGGGCTAAAACCTGCTGGATTTGGAAAATTTAAAGCTGAAAATAATGGGGCGAATATTGATTTGCAAAAGCCAATCAGTGATGGACCTGTCGCTCATGGTTTTGATAATTGGTTTGGATTCAGTTGTGCAAGTGAATGTTGGGTTATGGACGGTAATGATATTGTTGCGGCATTACAGCATGAATTTTATACTATTAATTCAGCCAAGCAGAAGGAACATATAGAAATTATTCCATCTAATGAATACCTTAAACTTCTTACTGGAAAAAGTATTCGTTTTTTAACTCAACAATTTAAGGCGAAACAGGAAAGTCCTTTCTTTTTGTATTTTGCCCCTTATGTTCCTCATATACCTCTATCAGTTAGCGAAGAATTTAAGGGAACCACCAAAGCTGGGTTATATGGTGATTATGTGTCTGAATTAGACACCTATATTGGTGAAATTTTAAATACACTTGATAGTTTAGGGCAGGCGGAAAATACTATAGTACTTTTTGCTAGTGATAATGGTTCACAATTTGAGAGGACCGGAGTTCACATTGATAATACAAATCCAAGTAATAACTTGATAGATGTAAACGGAAAAAGTGAAAATCCAAATGAACACCATCCTAACGGTAATTTAAAAGGTTCAAAATGGACCATTTGGGAAGGAGGCGTTCGTATGCCCTTTATTGCAAAATGGCCTGGTAAGATTCCGTCAGGCATAAAATCAGATAAAATATTTGCATTAAATGATGTTCTAGCGACGATCAGTTCGGTCATTGAGTTTGATTTACCCAAAGATGAAGCTGTAGATAGTTATGACCAATTAACAAATCTTATGGGAGAAGAAATAAATATAAGAGAATCGGTGGTAGTTCAATCTGCAAATACTCGAATGGGTTTTCGAAAGGGGGATTGGAAATATATTGAGCCAGAAAATGATGAGTTAAAAGGACAATTATACAACCTGTCAGAAGATGAATCAGAATCAAAGAACCTAATTAACGAGAATGTTGACTTGGCTGATAAAATGCGTAAAGAATTACTTGATATAACTTCTGGAACGGTCTCCGAAAAATAGAAATTTTAAAAAATTATAATTAATCTTATTTTAATAGAAAACTAATGAAAAATAATAGACAAATCATACTTTTCATGATGGTGTTACTGATTTCGACATCTTTCATATTTTCCTGTAAGGAAAATCCTCATGTTGAAAAAGAAATAATAGAAGCTGATATTATAATTTATGGTGGCACTTCAGCAGCAATATCTGCAGCTGTGGAAGCAAAGCGTTCTGGAAAATCTGTAATTGTAGTCTCACCAGATGTGCATTTAGGAGGCTTGACTTCTGGAGGCCTAGGATGGACAGATACAGGAGACAAAAGCGTTATTGGGGGACTTGCAAGAGAGTTTTATCATAGAGTATATAATTATTATAATACAGATGAAGCTTGGCAATGGCAGCCAAAGAATGAGTATGGTAATACTGGTCAAGGAACACCTGCTATGGATGGGGAAAACCGGACTATGTGGATTTTTGAACCTCATGTGGCAGAAAAAGTATTTGAAGACTTAGTAAAAGAAGATAGTATAAGAGTCGATAGGGATGAATGGTTAGACAGAGAAAAAGGTGTGGTTCTCGATAACGGTAGTATAAAATCATTTTCTACATTATCTGGTAAAACATATTCTGGTAAAGTTTTTATAGATGCAACTTATGAAGGTGATTTAATGGCTGCATCTGGTGTTAGTTACCATGTAGGTAGGGAAGGTCAAGAAGTATATGGTGAAGAATGGAATGGTGTACAAACAGGTGTATTGCATCATAAACATTGGTTTGAATCTGATATATCACCTTATATAATTCCAGGTGATCCGTCAAGTGGACTACTACCAAAAATTTCAAGTGAAGATCCTGGTAAGAAGCATAGTGGAGATAATAAAATTCAAGCATACTGTTTTCGTACTTGTATGACTAACCATGAAGATAATAGAGTACCCTTCCCAAAGCCTGAAGGTTATGATCCAATGCAATATGAACTATTGGCACGTGTTTTTGATTCAGGTTGGAATGAGTGGTTTGGTAAATTCGATGCAATACCAAATCATAAAACAGATACGAATAATCATGGTCCATTTAGCAGTGATAATATAGGTATGAATTATGACTACCCGGATGCATCCTATGAGAGAAGAAAGGAAATTATAAATGAACATGAGCAGTACCAAAAAGGCCTTTTGTGGTTTGTAGCGAATGACCCTAGAGTTCCGGAAGATATTCAATTAGAAATGCAAAACTGGGGATTAGCTAAAGATGAATTTGTAGATAATGGTAATTGGCCACATCAAATTTATGTTCGAGAAGCAAGACGAATGATAGGTGAATTTGTAATGACAGAAAATGAATTATTGAAAAAGAGTAAAACCCCAAACCCTATTGGATTAGGTTCTTATACAATGGATTCGCATAATGCACAGCGATATATAAAATCAGATGGTTTTGTTCAGAATGAGGGAGATATTGGAGTAGGTACAAATGGGCCATATACTATTTCTTATGGTTCCTTGGTGCCAAAGAAAGAGGAGTGTAAAAATTTACTAGTGCCTGTTTGCGTATCATCAAGCCATATTGCCTTTGGTTCTATTAGAATGGAGCCAGTATTCATGATTTTGGGCCAATCAGCAGCAGCAGCAGCAGTTTTAGCAATCGATGAGAATATCGCAGTTCAAAATGTGAATTATGATAAACTTAAGGATGTATTGGTAGCTAGGGGTCAAATAATCGAATAATTAAAATTTCTAGATGATATCATTTCTTATTTCTATTGCAGTTTTAATTTCAGGCTATTTCATTTATGGAAAGTTTGTTGAAAATATTTTCGGTATAGATAAAAATCGAGAAACACCCGCAGTCAGATTAAGAGATGATGTTGACTATGTACCACTACCTACTTGGCGTATCTTTCTTATTCAATTTCTAAACATCGCTGGCTTGGGGCCTATATTTGGAGCAATTGCTGGGGCAATGTTTGGTCCCTCAGCGTTTTTATGGATAGTTTTAGGAAGCATATTTGCTGGTGGTGTTCATGATTACTTTTCAGGAATGCTATCATTAAGACATGATGGATTGAGTATTAGTGAAGTTGTCGGAGTTTACTTAGGACCCAATATGAAGCATTTTATGAGATTCTTCACTATTGTCCTATTAATTTTTGTCGGAACAGTTTTTTTAATGGGTCCAGCAAAGATTATAGATGAAATGACTGGTAATATTTGGAACTTATGGATATGGGTGGGTATAATTTTACTTTATTATATTCTTTCAACACTATTGCCAATCAATAAAATGATAAGTAAAATCTATCCTATTTTTGGATTGGCTATGCTTCTAATGGCAATTGGATTACTCATTGCACTTTTTTTCGGAGATTATGTTATACCTGAACTAGTTCCTGATAATTTAAGGAACATGACTAAGTATCCTGCCGAAACACCTTTGTTTCCAATTCTATTTGTAACTATTGCATGTGGTGCTATTTCAGGATTTCATGCAACACAATCCCCATTAATGGCTCGATGCATGAAAAACGAAACTCTTGGGAGAAAAATATTTTATGGTACTATGATTACAGAGGGTATTGTAGCATTGATATGGGCCGCAGCGGCAATGACATTTTTTGGAAATGTTGATTTATTAAATGATGCAATGCTTGCCAACAATAGTAACGCAGCTTGGGCTGCTAATGAAATCTCCACTAATATGTTAGGAAAATTTGGGGGACTTTTAGCCTTGTTGGGAATTGTAGCTGCACCTATAACTTCTGGAGATACTGCCTTCAGGTCTGCACGATTAATTCTCGCGGACGTATTTAAGACAGATCAAAAGAAAATAAAGAATAGACTGTACCTAAGTATACCGTTGTTTGTGATAGCATTTATTTTGACACAAGTTGAGTTTGGTATAATTTGGCGTTATTTTGCTTGGAGCAACCAAACTTTAGCCACAGTAGTTCTTTGGACGATTACTGCTTATTTAACCTACACTAAAAAGTTCTACTGGATTACTCTTATTCCTGCCATTTTTATGACTATGGTATGTTCTACTTATATTTTAATTGCTCCAGAGGGATTTGAATTAGATAATACATTGTCTTATGTATTGGGTGGGGTTTTTACCATAATAGTCTGTGTTTTGTTTCTGACTTTAATAGTTAAGAAACAAAAAGTTCATCAAATTACTGAAACAGATAATATCATTTGAGTTTTGTTAGTTTAGTTTAAAATAGGAGCGACGGGAAACTGTTGTTCCTATTTTTTTATTGATTTTTTTTCTCAAATGACAATATTAATTTTAAGAAAAAATTTGATAGTTTATTAACCATTTTAGACTATTCAAATATTGAATTGAAACCTGAACAGCACCAAGACGGAATCAGTTTAAAATCTTTGATAAATGAATGAATTCAACTATCGGAACGACCTTTATTTTGGGTATTACCTGCATTATGGAGATCAAGGCGGTAATCCTTCTTTGGTTATCAGGAAAGGAGGTTGGTAATTGATTCATTACTATGAAGAAGATACCAATGAGTTGTATAATTTAGTAAAGGACCCATATGAAAGTCAAAATCTGGCAGATAATAATTCTGAATTAACCGAAAGCCTATATGAAGAATTGAAGAATTGGCTTATTGAGTTTGGGCTAAAATTTACTGAAAAGGACATAAAATTTGATACAGAAAAGCTTTAGGAGTATGAAAAAAAATAGTAGATGAATCTTTGCTAAAATATGAAAAGACCTATTAAAATTTTTATAAAAGGATTAAGGACCTTGTATAAATTGTAGGGATGGTAAAATTACAAAAGATTAACACTATGTAATAATATTAATTGTTAGGTGTATGAATTTGACTTAATTTTAGATGGATAAAAACGAAAATGAATGAATTCTAGATTTCATGTAACTCCTTTACTGTTAGTATTTTTAATATTAGTAATTGGATGTAAACAAACAGGTAAAAAGGAAGGGGTATCATTAGAAATGAAAAGTCCTAATATTATTATAATCTATGCCGATGATTTAGGCTATGGTGATTTGAGTTCCTATGGGGCAACAGAACTTAGCACACCCAACATGGATAGATTAGTAAACGAAGGTATAAAGTTCACTAATGGATATGCATCTTCCGCCACTTGTACCCCTAGCCGTTATGCACTTTTAACAGGTACATATCCTTGGAGGAATAAAAATGCTAAAATTCTTCCTGGTACTGCTCCTTTACTAATTGACACAACTCAAATGACAGTCGCTAAAGTATTAAAACGAAAAGGCTATAAGACTGGTATTGTTGGTAAGTGGCATTTAGGCCTAGGTAATGGTCAAGTAGATTGGAACAGTCATATAAAACCTGGCCCTAATGAAGTAGGATTTGACTACAGCTATATCATGGCTGCTACACAAGATCGCGTACCCACAGTTTATATTCAAAATGGAATAGTTGAGAATCTTGATCCTAATGACCCAATTGAAGTTAATTATGATAAAAATTATGAAGGACAACCTACAGGTAAGGACAGTCCTGAACTTTTAAAAATGAAATGGCATCACGGGCATAATAATACTATTGTCAATGGTATTCCCCGAATAGGCTTTATGAAAGGTGGGGATTCTGCTAAATGGATTGACGAGGAGATGGCACCCCAATTTTTAGAAAAGGCACAAAATTTCGTTACCTCTAATAAAGACCAACCTTTCTTTTTATATTATGCTTTACAACAGCCCCATGTACCTCGAACGCCAACACCAGAATTTGTCGGAAAGTCTGGAATGGGTCCTAGAGGTGACGTAATTTTGGAAGCCGATTGGTGTATTGGTCAACTCTATGCTACGTTAGAGGAACAAGGACTTCTGGAAAATACGCTTATCATTTTTACAAGTGATAATGGTCCGGTATTAAATGACGGATACTATGATGATGCTGTAGAGAAAATTGGGAATCACACACCATCGGGATCCTTAAGAGGTGGTAAATACAGTCTTTTTGAAGCTGGGACAAGGGTGCCTTTTGCCTCCTACTGGAAAGGAACTATAACGCCACAGATTAGTGAAGTATTAGTTTCGCAACTAGATTTTTTAAGTTCTATAGCATCATTAGTAGGTGATGATTATAAAGGTAAGGACAGTGAAAATTTCATGGATGTATTCTTAGGTAAAAACAATATCGGTAGGGAGAATCTAATATTGGAAGCTACTTCAAGAACGGCATTACGCTCTAATGATTGGATATTGATTCCGCCATATAATGGTGCTCCTATAGCCGAACAGGTTAATATAGAACTGGGAAATAGTCTAGATTATCAACTTTACAATCTTACGGAAGACATCGGTCAGACCAATAATCTTGCAGATACTAATTCTAAAAAATTACAAGAGATGATTAAAATTTATGAATCCATAAGAGGGACTGTGAACTCTCGAACAGAAACTTTAGAATTGAAATAATTGTTGAGTAGGCAGTTTGAATCTTTTAATGTAAATTAAATTTTAAGTACCTGTAAATCAATAGGTTTATAACTTTCTAGTATTTTAAAGTTCCTAAATTATTAAGTTTATTTGATTTTTTTTTACTACTTGCCGATACAGTATCTTCTTTTCCCCGTAAACATTAGGGTAGGGACGTTGGAGGTGGAAAATAGGTGAACACTTTTGTTTTCTTTTGATATGGTAATGCTTTCCATGCTATCTTTATTGAAGAATAATATCACTATCGATATTCAATTTTTGATGTAAAGCTTTGGCAACATTCAAAGTGATTTCTCTTTTTCCGTTTAAATAATCGCTGATTCTTGAAGCACTTGTATCTAATAGTGCAGCTAAATCTTTTCGTTTCAGACCCATTTCGAACATACGTAGTTCAATCATTTCCTGTAAGGTTGGTAAACCGATAGGGAAATGTATTTCTTCATATTGCTCAATAATATCTGAAATCTCTAGAAACTCTTTTGCTAATGGGTCATGAATTGGGGTATTATCATCCACAACATCTATCAACTCTTCTAAGCGAAGATTCGCTTTTACATATGCTGCGTGTGTTATTAATTTTCCCATAATCTTATAAGGTATCTATATTCTTTATTTTGTCGTAATCCCGGTGATTGCCAACCCATCTTATCAAAACTTTCTTAAACTTAAATCGTACTATCGCTACAACTCGGTAATGATTTCCCTTGACGTTAAAAACGAACCTTCCATTTCCAACGTTGTCAGCTGAATTGAATGTGTTCTTTAAATCGGCAAAACTATCCCATTCGGCTTTATTTGCTTTTTTATACCAATCTTGTAATGCCACTTTAGCATTGGTTTCTTTCGAAAAATACTCCCTTAGCTTTTTAAATGATATTACATGCACTTGATATGATGTTTAATTAGAACGTAAAGTTATAATAAAAATTACATATTTGGTAATATATTTACATTTAAAGAAAAATTAGGTGTAGTCTAAAATCTAGATTTTTGGTAAAGATATTTTGCAGCAGCTGGTAGAATACGTAAACAAGCATATAACAGACTGTTAAAAAACTATTTGAATTGTTAATTAAATAGGAATTATCTTATGTTTCAAATTCTTACTTTCGTATTTATAAGACCTAATATATAAACAAAGCAACATAAGAGTATGGGTGAACTATCTAAAAAGATTGGCGAAAAAGGCGAAGAAATAGTTGCCACTCTATTTAAACAGTATTTTGGTTTTCCCAATTATAGGGACGGACTGACCATAGAATGTTTCGATTCTGCAACTCATGCTGGATTGAGAGGAAACAAATCTCAAACTCATGGAGTTGATGGACTGGTACATTACAAATCGCCATTGGATGAAGAAGTATTGGAAATAGGATACATCTCCGTGAAGCACATGAAGAATCCATATCCGAAATATCCTAGATCAAAATTCAAAGAACATTTTATTGACTTAGCTACAGGACTAGAGTGTTTTAAATTGTCGAAATATAAATCAGATATTGAGACCAAAGCAAGAAATGTAAAGAAAACAAGAATTGTAGGTGTCTTATTCTGGTTATCTAATAGTAATGAATCAAAAGATAAAGATATAATAGATGAGTTGTCAAAATCTCAACTCGAATCATTGCAAATTCAATTTGACGAAATTATAGTGGTAGATAATGCTCGGCTTCAATTTATTGTTCAAACCTTAGAAACAGTAAAAGCCTTTGGTGATGGTAAATTTGATTTTGTGTACCCTTCAACAGGATTAAACCTTAAAGCTAATCATAATGAAAATATAGGTGCAATTTTACCTATGGAATTTTTGGCATATGATATTCTACCTTTAAGATATAAAATAAATGATGCCGTTTTTTTTCATCTTGCTTGTAGGGAAGGTATTTCTGAAGAATCATTAGTACAGGTTATGAGTCTGTCCAAGACTTTTGACAAGGTTCAAGCAGCAAGAAAGATTGTAATTTCTTTTCCAGATTATAATTCGCAGGATCATGAAGATATGGTCTCAACAGTTAAATCCTATTTTGAAGATCAACAATTTACGGAACAAATAAAAGTGGAGGGCCAATCAATAGATTTTAGAAATATTTCAGATGGATAGAGATGTAATTAGTGACGAAAAGGATTTTGAATTTTTATTGCCTAATGGAGAAATTCTGAGAACGATATTGGTTAGACCAGAATTGACGGACAGCAATCTTAAAACTGTAATTAAATCAAAGGGTATTTTTCTTTCAAAATATGATAAAGAAGATACTGTGCCTGTATTGATGAGAACTTTGTTGAGTCCGGAAGAATATGATTCAATTCGTGAAATGCAAAAGTTCAAAATAGAACGATTAAAATATCGTACGACTCAAATACCGTGGCAAGGAGGTGCCGATATATTGTCTCATATCCCGAAAGACTTAAACTTACACGAAATATTGAAGGAAAAATATAAGTATGACCCTGGTTTTGAATTAAAAGGAATACCTTCTTTTGTTCCTGTAGACAGTAGAAAGGATAAAGTTGAAATGAAATTTACGGTTGAAGAACAGTCTGATATCAAGTCTATTCACAATAGGAAAAAAGAATATGAAGGTAGTTTGATAATTGAATTAAAAGCTGATGGACATCTTCACTTACATAGCACTAAAAGTTTCACTTCTCGGGGAACGCAGGAATTAGTCGATGCCGTTGCAAACAAATTAGAAAAACATTTTAAAGCCGAAGGTGCTGTAAAAAAAGAGGATTCCTATGAAAGAATTTTGTTTGATCATTTTGACAATGTCAACCGATTTACCTTTTTTATGAGATTCTTAGATGATATAGGTTTTTTGAAGTTTAAAAAAATAGTTGATATATCGGTATCTCCTGACCCGGAACATGAAATACCAGCTGATGTAAAAGAATTCATGAAGGATATAGAAAATCTGAATATCAGAGGAAAATCTTTAAGAAAACATATACTGTTATCACAAAAGAAGTACCGTAACTCTATTTTATTACTTTCAATAACAGCTCAGTACGAGTTTGCTCATAGTGAAGGAAAAGGAATTTGCGACCTTGAGTATGCTTTTCCTGATTTCAGATTAAGTGATAGTCATAAGGCTGAATTCCAATTTTACATTGGGAAAATATCCGTAGATAGAAATTACAGGGCATTTGCTAAAAAATCAAAAATTGAGAAGTCAATATATGAGGATATAGATACTCATAAAATGTATCATTATAACGCCTTAAAGTTATAGTGTCCTTTTCAAATTATTCGCTCCCCAAATCTTACCCAAAAACTTTGCGCGTGGATCCTGTCCGGTTTTTGTAGTGTTCCGGCAGATAAACGTGAAGCAAAAACCGGATAGGGCGCATCTTACTTTTTGCTTTTGGGTTCGCGCCATTCTTGATAAAGCTCGCTTGCCTTTGGGCTGGCCTCGAAGAATGCTCTAAAATGCGCAACTGCTTTTTCTTCTCCCTGCCCATAAGCTGTTTGCTCTAGATTTGAGATTTGGGAAACTTTATAAACAGAGAAGCCCAGAACTAATATGATGCAAACCAATAGCCCCCAGAATAGCTTAATCGCCCATTTTGGTAATGTAATGGACTTTTTAATATAGTAGACCACATTTGCCATTAGCTTATGTTGGTCTTCAACTGCTTTCTTCTGATGGTTATTATATCGCTTTAATATAAAGTCGATATCTGAGGTGTCGGCTTGTACTTTATAGGTCATCAAAAAGGCTTTCAATTCTTCCATTCGGTTGACCGAATTTTCGAAGCCTTTGATTTCTTCCGTTAGCAACTCTGCGATTTCATCTAATTTTGCCATAATCTTAAATTTCCATTCCCAAACCAATTGTTTTCTTAATACCTATTTTGATAACCCTTTTAGCAATTGTGGCTGCGATGTTCGGCGATATCCCAACAGTCTTGCCTAACAATTCTAAGCTATTATCCTTCACTATCTTTTGGGAAGCGGTTTTAGCAAAATCAATGTGTTCAGCGATTCTTCCCATGGACATGGAGCGGTGTACTTCACTTCCCTTTAAGTTTTGTCCTTTGTATTCAAAGCGAAAGCCCTGTAACTGATTTGATTTGTTTATGCTTGGAATAACTTCAATATCTTTTTGTTTCATGTACCGTATATACTGGTCAAAATCTTTGGGTTTCATTTCGGTTAGAACCTTTTCGTGAATTTGTCTTAGTTCTTGTAGCACGTTTTGAATTTGATTCAACCTTTCTTGCTGCACCTCCCGAACTGTTGTCAATCCCATTTGCTGTGCCACTTTTTCTGCGGCCTGTTGGCTTCTTTTACCTATAAAGTTGTCTTTGTATGCCTTTCCATCAAAACCGATACGATTAACGTATAAATGGATGTGTAAATGACCTTTATCCTGATGCACGAATGCAATTGTCTGTCGTTCTTGTAATTTCATTTCTTTTACGAACCGTCGTGTGATTTCTGTAAGTTGTTTGTTCTTCAATTGTTGACCATCTTTTATGGTAGGGCTCAGCACAAAACTCATAGTGTTCTTTTTACATCTCTGGTTCTGTGTTTGAATTATTTTGAACTCTTGTGTAATCTCTTTAGGGTTGTCGCCCGCCAAATGTTCTCGATAGACTACTTTGGCCTCCTTTTCCTCGTCCCATCCATAGCCCATGGAGGCACCAGTATGGGATATGGATTTTCCCATTCCTATCATTTCTTAAAATTGTAAAGATGTTTCCGTATTTCATTAGCCAACTGTACCACCTCTTCTGATAATTTTGGGTTCCGTTTTTTGTACATATTTCCAATACGTTTAAAATTGACTTGATACTGAACCAGTAATTTGTAAACATTGATTTGTTCGTCAGAAAACCGTTCAATAATCCTATGGTCAAAAGCGGCACGACGACAATATTCACTTATGGAAAGCCCACTCTTTTTTGCCTTTATTTTTAAGAGCTTCTTTTCATAAATAGAACATCGAAATTGTACAAACTCCTTTTTCATTTTAGGTTTTAAAATCTTTATTCATCAAAATACTTTTTGCTAAATCACACATCGAAAACTCGATTACCAGTTCCTATCCTTTTGCGACCTTCGGGAGCAAAAGCAAGATTTGTCATGACAATGACACATCTTGAATTCTTACTCAGATGTAATTATCAGTATTGTTTTCATTTTTCTTCCTTCTCCTTATCCATAAAAATTTAATCATGTATTATCATCTAAATATTTAGGAGAGAAAGTGTATTTAATGATGATTTAAAAAATCATCTACTAATCTAAACCTGTCTATTTTTAAAAGTATAATCCAACGCTTCTTTCTCAATTTCCGCTTTTGATTTTCTACGATTTTGCAGTAACCAAATATTAAGTTTTGTCTTCTCCAAAAACAGCATTTTGCCGTTAGGTTTAGAGTGGGGGATTTCCTTAGCAGCTGTTAACTTATATAAGTAGCTTCTTGATATGCCTGTGTATTCGCAAGCTTCTTCAAATGTGAGTACTTCTTTATTTGCCACCAATAAACGTTCGATGCGGTGGAGCCGTTCTTTTAGTTCCAGATAGTCCATTTTCTTATAATTATGTATTAAACAATTGACAAAAGCTCTTGTTCTTATTAATAGAATTCTGGTGCTAAACTAGTATAGGAAGTAAAGGGAAATGTGTGCAATTCATGCAATGCACACGGAATTAGGAAAAATGCAAGCAAACGAAATTAAAGGCGAGAAAAGATGGTTTTGAGTTCTTCACTTTTTTTAGAAATCGGAGTTCTCGATTTGGCATCTTTTACCGTGGAGTATTTATAGGATTTACCATCTTCTCTGCGGATAGTGTCGGACCTTTTGAAAAAGTCGATGACGCTCATTGAGTTTTTCGGGAAGGTAACTTTAAACAATTCGTAGAATTCGCGGCAACTTGGAGCATCCAGTTTGAAATGTATTTTGGATTTGTGTGTATACCAATCGTCCTTAAAAACCCTGATAAAATCATTTTTATCCGTTCGCTCTATTAGTATCATATCGTAGTTAACCAATCCACGAAATAGCACTTTCAGTTGGTCATCTGTAGCTAAGAGGCTAAAGTTGTTCTTCTTTTTAAGTTTCTCTTGAATTTTTGGGATAAAAACGTTTTTAAACCTTTTTGACCAAGTTATCTGGCTCATTGCAATACCACCCATAAACATTAGGCCATTAGCATAAAAGAAAAACCCTCGAAACGGTTCCGAATGTTCCAGTATAGCCGAATAACTTGAATGCATTAAAAGAAGTCCAATGCCATAAAAAACCAATCTTGGTTTTTCAATGTATTTATCCCATTGTGTAGATTCATTGAACATATAACGAGCAAAGAAACCGACATACGGAATTAGCAATCGCACATAAACATATGCCAAAGATGCCAATAGTAGATATTTAATAAAATCAGGCATACTTCTAAGGTACTATTTTATGAGGGTAATAACATGAATTATAGAAATACTGATGGGTTTTTGGGATAGAAGAGATAATAGATTATTTATTACTGGGATGTTTCATTGAGAGATTTTGAAGACTATTTATAAACGCATTGAAGATTCCACATAATTTTCAGTAACTTTTTGTGGGTAGGGGGAGGAAAGGTAAAACGGCTTTTTCGCCGCTTGTTCTTTCGCGCGGCTCCGAGGATGTCTGGCAAAACTGGAATGGAAAGACTTCCCGGGCCGACCTGCGAAGCATGTCAGCTTGGGGAATATTGGAGCGGAAGGCTTGCCAGACTTCCGCAGGTGCTTTGGGTTTATAGGTAAACTTTTACTTAATGAAATATAGTCCTGACCAAGGAAGTTTAGATTTTGGCTTGATTGAAGTCGAATAGATGGGAAAAGTGGAGTCCCAAAAAAGGTTCGTGACTGTTGCAGAACTCCGATTTACGTCGTTTTTCGCTTTCATAAGCGCGCGGAAATTCGTAAATTAAAGTATGCAAGGCAGAAAGAACTATACCGAAAAATTGTTCCTCAGTTTCCGCTTATCGGACCGGTTTCCAAAGGAAAATCTTTACAGAAGGCTCCGCGAAACGCTCGACCTACGTTTTCTTTATAAGGACACGAAGGAACTCTATGGCGATACCGGCACCCCTTCTATCGACCCCGTGGTCTTTTTCAAGCTGTTGATTACCGGATATCTTGAGAATATTTCTTCTGATCGAAAACTGATGGAACACTGCAGCATGCGGATGGACGTACTCTACTTTCTGGGCTATGACCTGGACGAGGAGCTGCCATGGCATTCAACGATAAGCAGGACGAGGCAACTTTACCCCGAATCCCTTTTTCTGACCTTGTTCAACAAGGTATTCACCCTGTGCGTCGACAGCGGGATGGTATCCGGACACACCCAAGCGGTGGATTCGGCCCCGATAAAGGCAAATGCGTCCATGGAAAGCGTAGTACCGAAAATGCCGGCCACCCCTATGGAGGACCACTTGAAAAAAGTGACGGAAGAAAATCGGGAAACTACCAAAAAGCAAGGGGGAACCATATCCCCCGTACAGATCTCCGCTCCCGAGCATGAGCTGAAG
>TARA_R110001583_G_scaffold191541_6_pt1 | contig 33446 bp, 25 predicted proteins | sample TARA_R110001583 | Tara Oceans TARA_R110001583 (sample SAMEA4398432) | marine metagenome | biome: Polar Biome; feature: [MES] marine water layer (ENVO:01000295) within the mesopelagic zone...; material: water (ENVO:00002006), including particulate matter (ENVO:01000060) such... | reverse complement strand
GGGGGGGGGGGGGGCGGCTTTCAACGCGTAGCAACAATCTTGGTCGCACCAGGCTTCACACGAACACGACTGATCCCGCTCAAGGTAATGAGATGGCTTTTGTTCGTGGTCGTCCCTTCTTCCTGGGTTTGGATGCGTCTGTGCCGGCTTCGGTGCTGACCGCAGTTTTGTTCTCAACGCCCAGACGTTCGTTCAGCCACCGGTAAAATATTTCCGGGTGCCAATAGACCCGTCTGCCGATAGCGCAGGGCTCCACGATGGTGCCATCGGCGAGCCAGTTGTCGATGGTGCGTTTCGATACCGAAAGGATACTGGCGGCGGCTTCTTTCGTGATGGGCGTGTAGGGTACGTTCATGGCTTCCGAGGTGTGCTTGAAAGTCGAGTATAGGTAGACTTTGTGCGCATGCCCGGAAGAACTATTGTGATGTAAGACTGCTTGGTCTATGCGTGAGGCATTTGGGTTGAGAGGTATGTCAATGCCTTGCTTGGCATGTTGAATGAATATGACTAAGGAATGGGTTTTGCGCCATTTTTGCGCCATTGCTCCAAAAAGGCCTTCGTTTTGTTGCATGTTGGTGCACGATGTTGCATAGTAAGTCACTGATTTTGTAGGTTTTAAAAACTGAGTGCCGTTGCCAGCAAGTGTCCGGAAGATGTTCGGGACGCAGGGGCCGGAGGTTCGAATCCTCTTTCCCCGACCAAAAATCCCGCGAAAAAGCCTTGATTTGTCAAGGCTTTTTTCGTTTACTGCGGTGCTTTGGCACAAGGCTCAAGTCGAGCTTGCGCCATTTCTGCTCCAAAAAATTCGGAGCCAGGTTCACCGCGCGATTTTTTCGCGCCATACCGTCGCATCTTGCCGATCAAGATGCCCGCACTGCATCCTGATTCAATCCCCCACCGCAAAAACCACACTCATCGGCGCACTTCCAGTGTGGCTGACGTACCGGACTTGTCCGTAATACGTGAAAGGTGCTGCCTTGCCCGCTTCAAGCTTGTGTTCGCGCACAAACAGGTGAAGCGCCAATCCCTTCTTCTGCTGTTCGATGATCTCGCGGCCCCGCTTGCTCTCTGGTGTCGTCGCGTTCTGGCTTTGCCAGTGGAAGCTGTGTTCGTCGATCCAGTGATCCAGATAGCGGTGGTCCTCGGCTTTGCCTTGTTTGTTCAGTGTCACCAGCAGGATGTGCGCATTCTTGTTGGCAAGTACGACATGCCCGCTGTTCCAGTTGCCGGGGTTGAACGCCTCGCCAAACAGTGCGGGAATCTCCTCCCGCATCAGACGCTCGCCATGCATGAGCTCCAAGGGGGCGATGACGGCCTTGAGTCGCGCCAATGTGCGCATCTCAGCGCTTGAGTCCATGTCGTCGTAAGCGGGATTGTTGGCCTTGAGAACGTATTGCCCATCGGGCCTTTTGGTGACGACTCGCAACAGGTACTGGTTGTCACCAGTGCCATCGTCACGTTCGATGGCAACCGTCGCGCCGGTGATCGAGCCTGCACTGCTCGGGCTGATGAGTTCCAGCAGCAGATAGTCGCCGTCCCGGATCGGGTTCTTGCCGCCGTCCATCGAGTTGCCGCTCGCCCGGGCGATGAAGTGGCGAGCAGGGTCCAGGCTGCCATAGCCGGACCCAAGGCTGCGGTGTTCTTCAGCATCGGCTCGGCCGGTCTTGAAATGGCCGCAGGCGATTTTCAGATTCGGAAAGTAAGGCAGTTCGGTGCGCTCGGGGGCGGGTCTGCGCAGCGGGATGACATTGCCGCCGCCTTCCGGGGCGCGTGCCTTTCGCACCTCGTAAGCAGCAAGACGGAAGTCGACTAACTCCTGTACCAACTCAGAGAGTGTGAATGCGTGATCCTTGGTAACCGAGAATGTCGGCACGAAGCGGTCATCAATTACGCGAAAGAATGTCTCGCTGCCATTTGGTCGATTGCCGCCGATCCACGCATTGACCGGACGATCCTTCCAATAACGTAGCCAGGTCGGCGACACATCGTCGGGGGTATTCAAAAACTCAGCCGGCACATCTGCCAGCAAGGGACGGCGTCGTTGCAGCACCCGCCATGACTGTGCTGCAAGTGCTGACAGTGTGGGCGGCACAAGCCAGCCGTTCAGCTCCTGCAGGGCTTCGAGCAGCACCATCTTGTAGCTCTTGGTGATCTCTGTGCTTTCGACTTCGCGTAGGAAGCGTTTATGCGCCAGGACCACCGCTTGCTCGTTGGCCGACAAGTCTCCTTCGTTGAGCACAAGTTCGAACCATGAAGTATGTTGCTGACGCATGCGCGATACGCTGACGCCGGCGCGGTAGAACTCCGCCAGGGAGGGGCGGCGGCCGAGTGCGCCTTTCAGTGCTTCGTACTCCTTGGCTGCGCTGTCACTGTCGAGCGACTTCAGAAACTCGATGAGCTGGAGGTCGTAGTTGATGAAGCAGCCATCCGGCAATTCCAGGTCCCCGTTCTCGACCTTGCGTGCGAAGGCCGCCAGTTGCCGATAGCTCGTGCCCACCGCCAGCAGTGCCTGGGGCTTGTGCAGAAAACTGTGGTGGTTGCCGATGAAGTCGAGCACGACGAGCATGTCCTTGTGCGGCGCTTTGCGCAGCCCGCGACCAAGCTGCTGCAGGAACAGGATCTTGGACTCGGTCGGGCGCAGCATCATTACCGTGTCGATGGCAGGGAGGTCGACGCCCTCGTTGAACAGATCGACCGAGAAAATGACCTTCAAGCGGCCTTCCGCCAACTGCTCAAGCGCATCCCCACGACTCATTGCTGATCCAGCGAAAACCGCAGCGCTGGGAATGCCCGCGCGTTGAAATTGCTCGGCCATGTATTCCGCGTGCCGAATCGATACGCAGAATGCGAGGGTGCGTGCCCTGGCGCGCGACTGCCACTGGCGCAATGCGTGTCGTGCACGCGCAAGGGTGGCCAGCTTGTTGGACAGCTGTTCGGGGTCGAAACGGCCGTTGCGCCACGGAATGCCGGTGTAGTCGACCGACTCGTCGTAGATGCCGTAGTAGTGGAAAGGTACGAGCAGTTCAGCCTCGATACCGGCAAAGAGCTGGCAGGTGAATACGAGGTTGTCGTCGCACAGGCTGAGAATGTCCGACTGATCGGTCCGGTCCGGTGTTGCGGTCAGACCGAGCAAAAAGCGCGGCTCGAAGTACGCAAGCAAACGGCGATAGGTTGGCGCTGCCGCGTGGTGAAATTCGTCGATCACGATGTAGTCGAAGTGCTGCGGCCCAAAAAACTCCAGGTGTGCTGCTCGCCCAAGCGTTTGCACAGACGCACAGAGCACGTCGACATCGCGGTCCCGTACTTGCCCGGCATAGAAGCCCACGCGTGCCGCCGGCCGGATGCGGAGGAAGGTTTCGGCGGCCTGCTGCAAAATCTCCTCGCGGTGGGCGACGAACAGCACGCGACGGGCTCGCACCTGCTCGGAATCAAACGCGGCAAGCCATGTCTTGCCGAGCCCTGTGGCCAGCACGACCAGGCCACGCCTGTATCCTTCAATACGCGTCGCCACCAGCGCCTGCAGCGCTTCACGCTGAATCGAGGACGGGACGGGAGGTGGCTCCACCTCGTTGCTGCCGGGCGAGACTGCCTGCGGAAGTTGAACCCGGCGGCGCTCGTAGGCATCGATCCAGTAATCAGTCAGCTCCACCGTGCGCGGATGCCGAAACAGCTCCTCAAAGCGCGAGCGTGCCTGAAGGAAACCGTCATCGCCCGGGTAGTCGACGCGGTAGTTCCATTCCAGGCCATCCTTGAGCGCCTGACGACTGATATTGCTCGACCCGATGAAGGCCGTACCGCGTAACTCATTGCCGCCGTGAAGATGTGCGAACAGATAGGCTTTCATGTGGAAGCTGCTGCCCGCGGATTCAAATACCCGGATCTGCGCGCCGAGTTCCTTCAGCAGCATCAGCAACCGCAGTGCCTCGGGATCGGTCACGTCAAGATAGTCGCTGGTCACAACGCGCAGTCGCACCGGCGCGCGCGTCCCGTCTTTCGCCTCACCTTCCTGATGGGTTAGCGCAGCGCGCAGATCGGGCAAGAGCAGTCGCAGACCCGTTGTCTTGATGAAGGCAACGGCGAGGTCAATCTCGTCCGCCTGGCTGATTGCTGCACACAGGTGAGGCAGGAAGTGATTGCGTTCGCCACCGACAATGAGCTTGGTCGCTGCGGGCCCGCGCTTGCGGATCAACGCGTTGATCCACTGCTCGGTGCGTCCAGGGCGCTGATCCTGTGTTGTCCAGCACTCCGCTGCAGCAAGGTCGGCGAAGGGGGCGATCCAGGCACGGATCCTTGCCTCGGTTGCATCGGTAAAGTGGCGCCCGTCCTGCACCCGCTCACCCTCTCCGAGCTTGAAGCTCAGGTAGAAAACGCCATTGGGCTTGAGTGCGGCCCACAACCGTGCCAGCGCAGCATCCATGTCCACGCCGGGCAAGTGGAGCAGGCTTGCGCACGCCCAGATGCCGTCGTAGCAGAGCAGTTCATCGACTTCGTCGAAACCGCGCATCTCGACCGCCTGTCCGATGTGCCGTGAAGCCAGTTCGCATAGCGCAGCGCTGGCGTCGAACGCCCGAACCCGGTATCCGCGGTTCAGAAACGCTCGGCTGTCCCGGCCCGAGCCACAGCCTGCATCGAGGATCAGGCCCTTTGCCGGGATCCCGGCCAGAAAGCGCTCATGCAGGGCGGACATATCGACGTCCACCGTGCTGGAGAAAAACTGCGGGGCATTCTTGTCGTAGTAGTTGTTTGTGCTGGACATCGTGGCATTGACTGGAAACGCAGGTGCTTGCGACATTCGCAATGCATTTCCGAGAGACTACCAGGTCATGCCGCGATGCGAGCAGTGCGGAGTGCCGTACGCTCCTCGCGACTCACTCAGCGCGCTTCGCCGGGCTGCTCGCCCTGCATCAGGACGCGCTGGTGCGTGCCATCGCAATCAGGCCCAGAGTGGAAGCGTCATGTTCGCCCGCCGGGCCTCCCGCCAGCTCGCCGGCGATGCGGGTGGCGATCTGCTTGCCGAGCTCGACGCCCCACTGGTCAAAGCTGTTTACATCCCAGATGACGCCCTGCACGAAGACCTTGTGCTCGTAGAGTGCGATCAGGGTGCCGAGCGTGCGCGGCGACAGCTCGGGCATGAGCAGGGTGTTGCTGGGGCGGTTGCCGGGGAAGACGCGGTGCGGCACGAGCGCCTGTGCGGCGTCGGCATCCATGCCGCCCGCGGCGAGTTCCGCGCGCACTTCGGCGGCTGTCTTGCCGACCATCAGTGCCTTGCTCTGGGCGATGCAGTTGGCCAGCAGCAGGCGATGGTGATCGGGCAGCCCGTGGCTGGCCTTGAGCGGCGCGATGAAATCGACCGGGATGAGGTCGGTGCCCTGATGCAGGAGCTGGAAGAAGGCATGCTGTCCGTTGGTGCCGGGCTCGCCCCACACGACCGGACAGGTGAGCGATGCGACCGGCTGGCCGTCCCGCGTCACCGACTTGCCGTTGCTTTCCATCTCCAGCTGCTGCAGGTAGGCCGGCATGCGCGACAGTGCCTGGGCGTAGGGTGCAATGCACTGGCTGCCGGCGTTGAAGAAGCTGCGATACCACACGCCGAGCAGAGCAAGAATCACCGGCATGTTGGCTTCGAGCGGGGCCTCGGCAAAGTGCCGGTCCATTGCATGCGCGCCGTCAAGCATGGCTTCGAAGCCGTCACGGCCCACGCACAGCGCAACCGGCAGGCCAACGGCCGACCACATCGAATAGCGTCCGCCGACCCAGTCCCAGAAGCCGAACATGTTGTCGGCGGCGATGCCGAATTCGGCCACCCGGGCGGCGTTCGTCGATACCGCAACGAAATGGCGGGCGATGTCCTGCTCGCTGGCGCCGCCGGCGAGGAACCACGCCCGCGCGCTGGCCGCGTTGGTCATGGTCTCGATGGTGGTGAAGGTCTTGGAGGCGATGATGAACAGCGTGCGCGCCGGAACGATCCTGGCCAGCACTCGTGCCAGCTGGTCGCCATCCACGTTCGACACGAAGTGCATCCGCAGCCGCGGATGGCCATGTGCGGCCAGCGCCTCGCAGGCCATGGCCGGCCCGAGGTCGGAGCCGCCAATGCCGATATTGACCACGTCGGTGACCGCTTCGCCCGTGTAGCCCGTCCATTTTCCGTCGCGGACAGCCTCGGCGAAGTCTCCCACCCGCTTGCGCACCGCCAGCACCGCGGGCATGACGTCCTCGCCATCGACCTCGACCCGGCTGCCGGCCGGATTGCGCAGGGCGGTGTGCAGCACTGCGCGATCTTCGGTGTTGTTGATGTGCACGCCGGCGAACATCGCATCGCGTGCGGCTTCAAGCCCTCTTTCGCGTGCGAGGGCGAGCAGGTGTACGACGGTGTCCGTGGTGATCCTGTTCTTCGAGTAGTCGAGTGTCAGGCCAGCAGCACGCAGGCAGAAGCGCTCGAAGCGCTGCGGATCGTCCTTGAACAGGTCGCGCAGTTGGGCTTCGGCAATGTCGGCATGATGCGCGGCCAGGGCCTGCCATGCAGGCGTGACGGGATGCGTAAATACGGTGGTCGGGTTCATGTCAGTCACCAAATCCGCGGACGTGCTTGAGCGGCGGGTGGTCGCCACTGAAGTCCCGCCGCGCGGAACAGTTAATTTTTCTCATCAGTTACAACGATACCGGAGTTGCCAATGCCATAGCACCCCAATCTTCATTTGCGGCCAAGGCAAGCGAGTGCAAGCAGCGCCGTATCAGGGGCGTATTGGAGGGTGCGCGCTTTCGTGCGAGACTGGCTTCAAGACGCTTGCGGGCCGCTCCGCTTTGTCATTCAGCGCTTCAGAGCTCCTTTTTCATGCCCACTTCGCATCCTGACAGCTTTCCACGAATGGTCGGCGACATCGGCGGGACCAATGCCCGCTTCGCGCTCATTCATGGCCCCGCTTGCCTGCCGCAGCAGGTCGAGACGTTTCGCTGTGCCGACTTCGCCGGCCCGCGTGAGGTCATCGCGTGCTATCTGAAGGATTGCGGTAGCGTGCAGCCCGTATGGGCGGCAATCGGCATCGCCACCCCGATCGATGGCGACCAGGTACGCATGACGAATCACGACTGGGCGTTTTCGATCGAAGCACTCCGCCGGGACCTGGGGCTGGCGCGCCTGTGCTTTCTCAACGACTTCACCGCGCTGGCGCTGTCGATCCCGGCGCTTGCACCGCATGAGCTGCGACAGGTCGGCGGTGGTCGGGCGGCAAAGGGGCGGGCGATCGGCGTCGTCGGCCCCGGCACCGGCCTGGGGGTGTCGGGCTTGCTGCCCAACGGAAAGGGCTGGATTCCGCTCGAGGGCGAAGGCGGGCATGTCACCCTTGCGGCCAGCACCGCACATGAGGCTGAACTGATCGGGCTGCTTGCACGCCGCTATTCACATGTTTCGGCCGAACGTCTGATCTCCGGGGCGGGGCTGGTTGCGCTCCATGAGGCGAACGCGGCCCTGAGCGGGAGGGTGGCCGAGGCGCTGGACCCGGGCGAGATCTCCCGCCGGGCGCTGAGCGGTGAGTGCGAACACTGCGTTACCGTGGTGAACGACTTCTGTGCGCTGCTCGGCACGGTCGCTGCCGACATTGCGCTGATTCTGGGTGCGCGGGGCGGTCTCTACATTGGCGGCGGCATCGTGCCCAGACTCGGCGCGTTTTTCGATGCCTCGCCGTTTCGCGCGCGGTTTGAGCACAAGGGCCGCTTCAGCGCCTACCTCGCGGAGGTTCCGACCTTTGTGATCGATGCGCCGTGGCCGGCCCTGATCGGGGCTGCGCACAGTCTCGAAGACTGAAACGAGACCCGCGAATTCGTCATCGGCAGCATCCCGGGCAAAGATGCAGAAGGCCGGTCACGCACGCAATACCGCCCTCGGAAGCAGTTTCAAAGTCGAATCCGTTCCTGAATGGGCGGAAATCGCCGAGGAGGTGAGCTTCCAGAACAATGTGGGTGTGACCAGAATCCGGGGATGTGGCCGCGCGCGGCCGATGCTACCGGACTGCCTGGAGTGCTGGGTCGGTCACGCGGGTACCGTGAGCGGACGCTGCCAAAAAAGATGCCCATCCGCTGCTGGCGGACGGGCATGAGGGAGCAAGGCTGAGGGGTGCTGGTTCTGTTTAGCTGGCCGCTGCGCTGAAGCGTCGCAGGTGGCTATCCGTCGTGCCAAACAGCTTTTCGATCGCAAACAGGCGCTTGAAGTAGTGACTGACGTCGAGTTCGTCCGTGACGCCCATGCCGCCATGAATCTGCACCGCCTGCTGGCCGACGAAGCGGCAGGCCTGGCCGATTACCACCTTTGCCGCAGACAGCGCACGGCTGCGTTCGGCGCCAGCTTGCTCGCCTGCGCGAATGGCGGCCAGGTAGGACATTGAACGGGCCTGCTCGCGATGGATCAGCATGTCGGCCATGCGATGCTGCAGGGCCTGGAACTTGCCGATCGGCACGCCGAACTGCTTGCGGGCGCCGGCATACTCGATGGTTGCTGCAAGCAGCTTGTCGAGGCTGCCGGTTGCCTCGGCGCACAGGGCTGCAAGTCCGAGGTCGAGCACGTCGGCGATGACCTCGTTTGCATCGGCCGAGCACAGACGGGTATCGGCAGGGACGAACATCTGCTGGAAATGAATATCGGCTGCGCGCCTGCCGTCAACCGTTGGATAGGCCTGCATGCGCAGCCCCGGGGTGTTTGCAGGTATCGCGAACAGCGCGAGCTGGCCTTCGGGAAGCTTCGCGCTGACCAGCAGAAGATCTGCCTGTGGCGCGTGATAGATCACGTGCTTGCTGCCGGAGATGACATAGCCTCCGCCCGCCGGCGTGGCGGTGGTATTGATCCGGAGGGGATCCGAGGACGCTGCTTTCTCCTCGTGTGCAAACACTGCAGTAACTTCGCCACCGGCCAGCAAGGGCAACCAGGCCTCCTTCTGGACGGTGCTGCCGAGGCGGGCGATGGCTGAGGTCGACATGACGGCGCTGGTCAGGAAGGGCTCTACCACCAGGCCTTCGCCCAGTGCGGACATGACGAGCATGGTTTCAACCGGACCGGCTTCCAGACCGCCGTTTTCCTCTGGCACCAGCAGGGCAAGCAAGCCGATCTCGGCCAGTGAGGACCAGGTCTTGCGGCTCATGCCGGTTTCGCTGGAGGTGATCTGCTTGCGTGCTTCGAAGCCATATTCGCGTGATACGAATCGACGCGTGGTTTCCAGCAGCATGTTCTGTTCTTCGGTGAAGGAAAAGTCCATGGCGTGCTCCTTACAGCCCCAGAATCATCTGGGAAATGATGTTGCGCTGAATCTCGTTCGACCCGCCGTAAATGGAGAGTTTGCGCAGATTGAGATACTGGGCGGTTGGGGTGATGGCATGGAACGGACCGATGGCCTCGCCCTGATATCCGGCGCTCATGGCCTCTCGCCGATAGGGCAGGGCGTAAGCGCCGATGGCCTCGGTCATCAGTTCGACGATGCCTTGCTGGATCTCGCTGCCCTTGATCTTGAGGATCGACGCCTCGGGGCCGGGTGCGCGGCGCTCGGCTTCGGCGCACAGCACACGCAGGTTGGTGATCTCCAGTGCCATCAGTTCGATCTCGAGTTGAGCGATACGGGAGGCGAACAGTGCGTCTTCGATGAGCGGTCGTCCATCAAGTGACTCGCCTGCCGCAATACGCTTGAGGCGTCCCAGTTCGCGCTTGGCGATACCGATGCCCGCGATGTTGGTGCGTTCATGGCCCAGCAGGAACTTCGCGTAGGTCCAGCCCTTGTTCTCTTCGCCAATCAGGTTGGCTACCGGAACCCGGACGTCTTCCAGCCACACTTCATTGACTTCATGCAGACCGTCCATGGTGATGATCGGGCGCACGGTAACGCCAGGCGTCTTCATGTCGATCAGCAGGAAGGAGATACCGCGCTGGGCCTTCGCCTCAGGGTCGGTGCGCACCAGACAGAAGATCCAGTCGGCGTACTGTCCCAAGGTGGTCCATGTCTTTTGCCCGTTCACCACATAGTGCTCGCCATCGCGAACTGCGCGGGTCTTGACCGAAGCGAGGTCAGAGCCCGAGCCGGGCTCCGAGTAGCCCTGACACCACCATTCTTCACCAGCAAGGATCGGGGGCAGAAAGCGCGCCTGCTGCTCGGCATTGCCGAAAGCCATGATGACCGGGGCCACCATCTTCAGTCCGAAGGGCACCAGGCGTGGTGCGCCGCCGGCAGCGCAGGTCTCGTCGAAGATGTATTGCTGAACGGCGTTCCAGCCGGTTCCGCCGAACGCCTCGGGCCACGACGAACCGCCCCAGCCGCGCGCATGCAGGGCCTTTTGCCAGCACAGGTAGTCGTCTCGCTCCAGATGCAGGCCATTGAGAACCTTGTGGCGGACCGTAGCGGGCAGGTGGTCGCGGATGAAGTCCCGCACCTCGTCGCGAAAAGCGATCTCGTCGGGTGTGAAGTTCAGATCCATAAAAACCTCGTTGGTCTGCACTGCAGACGTAATGATTGATGTGCAGACAAAGCATATTTCAGCTGAGGGAATTCCGCAAGGCATCAAATCGCGCAGATATATGCAGTGTTGTGCTTTATTAGGCCGTTCAGGCTGTTCAAGGCCTCAAGCATGAGTGATAATTTGCAGAATCATTGACTGCATGGTGGAATGTATTGTGATCAGCGTCAGATATCTGTCCAGCCCCAGCAGTGTCCGGATTGCGGTGCTGGAAATGCACAACCCGCCTGTCAACGGACTGGGGCACGCGCTCAGGTCTGCACTTGTCGCTGCACTTGACCGGGTAGAGTCGGAGTCCGACACGGATGCGATTGCGCTCACCGGTGCCGGCAAACTCTTCTGTGGTGGAGCCGATGTCCGCGAATTCGGTACTGAAGCGTCTACCGCTTCGCCTGACCTTCGGCAGGTGCTGGCTCGTGTGTTTGCGTGTGAGAAGCCGACTACGGCAGTAATCAACGGGGCTGCACTGGGTGGCGGGCTCGAGCTGGCCATGGCGTGCAATTACAGGCTGGCAGTGCCTGGGGCCAGCCTGGCACTGCCTGAGGTAAAGCTGGGGCTGATTCCGGGCGCGTGGGGTACGCAACTCGCTCCGCGCCTGGTCGGGGTCGGGCACGCATTGAGGCTGGTGACTCGTGGCGACGCTGTTTCGGGCGCAAGTGCAGCCGAATTTGGGCTCGTCGATGCGTTGGCGAGCGATGAGCTGGACTCGTCCATCGTGGCGTTCGTCGAAGCCCGGATGGGGCGTGACACGCATCCCGATACGCGGTTGCGGGTTCCGCCCGATGTCGGCGCGCTGCAGCCGGACTGGATGCAGCGCGCCGCTTTGGAGTTGGCTCAGGATTTTCCTGGATGCCCGGCGCCGCAGGCAGGCGTCGAGGCGGTCGGGCTTGCGCTCGAGCTTCCGTTCGATGAGGCCGTACTGCGGGAGCGGGCGCTGTTTGTGCAGCTGATGAAGTCTCCAGAGTCATCGGCGCTGAGATATGTCTTCTTCGCCGAGCGTGATTGCGCCCGTATTCCAGGCGTAAAGCTGCCTCCTGCTGGCACGAGGGGCGGCGTGCCGGTGGCGGCGGACGCCCCGCACTACTCGGACCTTCCGGGCGCTACCGCGGTGCAGGCAGGTAGCGATGCAGTGCGGCTAGAGACGCTTGCCAAAGGTGGGCGGGGCGACGTGAGCTGGCTCGATTGCGCTCTGCGCGCAGCGGATCAGGTAGCGGCTGTCGGCATGACGGTGTTTCTGCGCGGGGGTGTGCCGGCCTGCGTTGAAGTACGCGTAGGGGGCGATGCAGGTGCTGCCGCACTGGCGCAGGCGTTTGCAATTGCGCGGCGTATCAATCCGGTCGTGGTGGCAAGCGGCGCTGCGACGGGGGCCTCGACACTGGTTCCGCTGCTGGAGGCCGGCAATGCTGACGGACGTGCGGGGCTTGAGGCGTTCCGCCTTGGGGCCGAGGCGGCCGTGGTCAATGGTGGTCTGTACCGCCTGTCCGATGCGGACGTGGTCGCGGTGCACCTCGGATTGATGCCCCGCTATCTCGGCGGGCCGGTTTATCAACATCGCCTGAGTTCGGCGAGTGCGCAGGAGGTATCGTCGTGAGTGGCTACTTTGGTCTGAATGTTCCTTTCATCGAGTACTGCGGCATCAAGGGGCTGGAGTCGGGTCCGGGCTGGACGCTGTCGGGAGTGGATATCGTGCCCGGACTGTGCAATAGCATGGGCAACGGGCACGGTGGCCTGATCATGACGCTGCTAGATGTGGCCATGGGCAGCGCATCGCGTCTGACGGACCCCGCGGCGGTTGGCGTGATTACCGTGGACCTGCATACGACATTCATCGGTCCGGCCCGGGGGCAGCTGCGCTGTCGCGCCGATGTCTTGCGCAAGATGGGACGGACGGTGTTTTGCGAGGCGCTGATACGGGATGGCAACGGAGAGATCGTGGCCAAGGGCGTGGGCACTTTCAAGCTGCGCCACGGACAGGCGCAACCGGGCAGCGAGGGCTGAGCCGGTTGTGCCCGAGGCGCCCTCACGACATCAAGGGCGCCTCGGGGATGAGGCTCAAGTGCGTTCGATCACCATTGCGAGGCCCTGCCCAATGCCGATGCACAGGCTGACGACCGCGTAGCGGCCATTCCTGCGCTCCAGCTCACGCGTGGCGGTCAATGCGAGACGTGCGCCCGAGGCGCCCAGCGGATGTCCGAGTGCAATGGCGCCACCGTTGGGGTTGACGCGCGGATCATCGGCGCTGACACCAAGCAGGTGCAGGCAGCCGAGTACCTGGCTGGCAAAGGCCTCGTTGATTTCAATGAGGTCCATGTCGGCCAGTGTGAGGCCGGCGCGGGCCAGTGCCTTGGGGATTGCGTAGGCCGGGCCGATACCCATCACACGCGGCGCAACGCCGGCCGCAGCGGACGACAGGATGCGCGCCCTTGGTGCCTTGCCGAGTCGCTCGGATACTGCTCGCGAACCGATGAGCAGTGCGGCCGCCCCGTCATTCACGCCTGAGGCATTGCCCGCCGTCACCACGCCGCCTTCGAACAGGGCCCGCAGACGGGCAAGCGACTCTGCCGTCGTTTCCGGCCTGGGGTGTTCGTCGGTGCTGACGACGCGCGGTGGCGTCTTGCGTCCGGTAGGTACGGACACGGGATGGATTTCGCCGTCGAAAAAGCCTTCCGCACGTGCTTTTTCGTAACGTTGTTGCGACGTCAGCGCGAAACTGTCCGCAGTTTCGCGGTCGATGCTGTAATCGTGAGCGACGTTGTCGCCAGTCTCCGGCATCGAATGACCGCCGAAGCTGGACACGAAGCGGGGGTTGGGGAAACGGGTGCCGATGGTGGTGTCGAACATGCGGAAGTCACGACTGAAGGGGGTCTCCGCCTTGGCCATCACAAAGGGCGCGCGACTCATGCTTTCGACACCGCCGGCCAGGTAGAGCTCGCCTTCACCTGCGGTGATGGCGCGGGCGGCATCCGCAATCGCGGCCAGGCCGCTCGCACACAACCTGTTCACCGTCTGGCCCGGCACCGACTCGGGCAGGCCGGCCAGCAGGGCGACGAAGCGGGCTACGTTGCGCGAGTCTTCGCCTGCCTGGTTGGTGTTGCCGAGGATGACGTCCTCGATCAGGTTGGCGGCTTCGGGCGTGCGTGAAATCAGGGCGGCGACGAGATCGGCTGCGAGGTCGTCCGGGCGCACTGTGGCAAGCGCGCCGGCATGGCGTCCGAAGGGCGTTCTAAGTCCGTCGTAGATATAGGCGTCAAGCATGGGTCAGTCGTCCTGTGAGAGTAGGGAGAGGCCAAGGGCTGCGCGTCGGCGCAGCCAGGGAGACGGGCGGTAGCGCGGGTCGCCGCTGGCTGCCGCGAGGTTTTCGAGCATGGTCAGCACTACCGTGGCGCCCAGGGTGTCGCCCCAGGCCAGTGGGCCATGCGGGTAGCCCAGGCCGAGCGAGACTGCGCGGTCGATATCCGCCGGCGAGGCGACGCCCTGCTGTGCGATCTCGCAGGCGATGTTCACGATATGCGCTACGACCCGTTGGGCCACGATGCCGGCGCTGTCACGCACGGCGTCGACCGGCACGCCATCGGCGCCAAGAAGGCCGAGTGCGAGATCGCGCCATTCGGGCGTTGTCGCCGGGGTGGTCATCAGCACGCGTCTGCGATCCAGCCCGAATACCGCGTCGATGGCAACGGTCCGCGTGGCGTCGAGGTTCTGGGCGGCGGCACAGGTGCTGGCGTCCTCGCCCAGCGGGGTGAGGACGATGAGCTCGTCTTCGTCAGGGTGTGCTGCGTCCGACACCGTCGCCCCCAGCCGTTGCAGGAGCGCCTTTACCGTGGCTGCGAGTTCCGGGCGGGCTTCGCTGACCCAGACCCGGTCTGCGCGGACCGGCGGAACGGCCCGCTCGGGCGCTATCTCGGGCTTGCCGTCGAGTCCGTAGGTATAGAAACCGCGTCCGACCTTCCGTCCCAGCAGCCCGGCTGCCAGCATCGTGCGCAGCAAGGGCTGAGGACGGTAACGGGGCTCCTCATAGTACTGGTGGTAGATGGACTCCATCACCGGGGTCGAGACATCCAGCCCGGTCAGGTCGAGCAGTTCGAACGGACCAAGGCGGAAGCCCGCGCAATCGCGCAGGATGCGGTCGATGACTGGATGCGGTGCGACGGATTCGGCGTGCACGCGCATCCCTTCCGTGCCGAAACCGCGTCCGGCGTGATTGACGATGAACCCCGGGGTGTCCTTTGCGCGCACCGCGGTATGCCCCCAGCGCTGGCCGAGCTGCATCAGGCGGTCGCCGACGCGGCGATCGCTCAGCAGGCCGTCGATGACCTCGACCACCTTCATCAGCGGAACCGGGCTGAAGAAATGCATGCCGGCCACGCGTTCCGGGTGTTCGAGCTCTGCTGCGATCGCCGTAACGGACAGGGACGAGGTGTTTGACGCGAGAATGGTGTCAGGCCCGAGGATGTGCTCGAGGTCGGCGAAGAGGCTCTTCTTGACCGCAAGGTTTTCGACAATCGCCTCGATGACCACTTCGCATCCGTCCAGGCCATCAAGCGTGTCCGCGGTGCTGATGTTGGCCAGGGTTGCGTCGGCCTGCGCAGATGTCATCTTGCCCCGGGCTGTCAGTCTCTGCAGTGTGGCGGCCAGTTCTTCGCGCGCTTCCTCTGCTGCGCCCGGTCTGTTGTCGACCAGGACGACCTTGTCGCCTGCGCTCGCTGCAATCTGGGCAATTCCTCGCCCCATCAAGCCGCAACCCACCACGCCAAGGCGGGTTTGTGTGTCCATGCCAGCGGCGTCTTGACTGCCGTGCTCGCTCATCGGGTCTCCTCCTGTTGTGTTTGAATGTCTGCAGTGCAGAACAATGAACTGCTAGATGATCCAATCATTGATCGCTATGCAGATAAAGTCAATCGCTGCAAAGCCCTGTTCGTGAGCGGGGCATGCCGGCGCTGTTCGACGGAGTGAGGTTCCGGAGAGCTGCATCTGTCAGGAATGTCTGTCGTATGTGCCAGTAAACACGGCTGTTTGCGCGGGATCTTCGACCCTTGCCGTGCTTTGGAGGTGACGCGCGCGACAGGCAGTTGGATGACAATGTCTGCACTGCAGGCTGTTTGTCCATTTTTATGTTGTCTTTTCATGATCGCTGTGCAAACATGCAAAAAACGGATCAGTTGGCTGCCATGCGGTTGCCGGGATCAATGACACAGAGAGGGGACAGATGCTTGACTGCGCTTTGACGGCTGCGCTGCCGCAACGTATTCACGAAGCCTGCATGCCTTGGGTAGCGAAGCGACCTGAGGGGCGTGCGCTTGAGGATGCGATGCACACGATTTGTTACGGTGAGCTGCCCGGATTGCTCTCTGCGGTGGCAGCGGTGCTGACCGGAATGGGTGTGCGCCCAGGTGACCGGGTTTTGCTCGTGGGTGAGAATTCGGTTGCACTGGCGGTTTCCATCCTCGCCCTGAGCAGCCTCGACGCCTGGTCTGCGACCGTCAATCCGAGGCTTTCTTCACGCGAGATCAACAACTTCGTTTCGCATTCCGGTGCGCGGCGGGTGCTCTACTTTGGCGCAACATCGACTTCTGCGGCTGCGCATGGCGCTGCGGCGAACGCAGCGGCGGTGAGCTTTCCGACGATTGGTGAAGTGCTGGTCGGGCCGCTTGCGGAATCGGAGCCCGAAACGGTTTTCGAAAGCGGCGCCGAGCAAGTTGCCGCATTGGTCTACACCTCCGGTACGACCGGAGCGCCCAAGGCCGTGATGCTCACCCATCGCAATCTCGCCTTCATTGGTGCGAATAGTCGGTCCCTGCGGCGGGTTGTGCCGGAAGACGTGGTCTATGGGGTTCTGCCGCTGTCACACGTCTATGGTCTTTCGGCGTTGCTGATCGCATCGCTCATCAGTGGCGCCTGCCTGCGCCTGGTCCCGCTCTTTACGCCGGATGCGCTCGCGGTGGCGCTGGAGAAGGAAGGTGTCACCGTGTTGCATGGCGTGCCGGCAATGTATGCGCGGCTGCTCGACTGGTGCCGTCGGAATGGCAAGCCGCTCGCGGTGCCGACGCTGCGCGTGGCGCAGTCTGGCGGCTCTCCGCTCACCCTGCCACTCAAGCAGGCCTTCGAGGCGGCAAGCGGATTGGTGCTGAACAACGGTTATGGCATGACCGAGGCTGCGCCGTCGATCTGCCAGACCCGGATGGATGCGCCGCGCACCGACTGTTCGGTCGGGCAGGGGATTCCGGGGATCGAATTGAAGCTCAATGAGCCCGAGGGCGAGGCGTTCGTGGGCGAGTTGTGGGTGCGTGGCCCGAATGTGATGAAGGGATATTTCCACGCTCCCGAGTTGAGCACTCAAGTGCTGACGCCCGATGGCTGGCTGCGTACCGGCGATCTGGCACGGATCGATGAAGATGGTGCGGTACACATCGTTGGTCGGGCCAAGGAGTTGATCATCCGCTCGGGCTTCAACGTGTATCCGGTCGAAGTCGAGCAGGTTCTGAACGCACACCCGGACGTGGTTCAGTCGGCGGTGGTGGGGCGCCAGGTGGATGGCAACGAAGAGGTCATCGCCTTCGTGGAGGCGGTTTCCGGGCGCACGCTCGACCTCGATGACCTTGCGCGCCACCTGCGCGCCAATCTCTCTCCCTACAAGGTCCCTGCTCATATCAGGGTGCTGGAGCACCTGCCCGCTGCAGCGACCGGAAAGATTCTCAAGACCGAGCTTCGGCATATCGCCGAGGGTCTTGGTAAGGCGGCATCGGTATGAAACAAAAAACAGTAGCCATATCTACAGGAGGACGACACATGCAACGAATGATCCAGAAGATGTTCGCGGTGGCTGGTTTGACCGCACTGAGCCTGAACGCAGTTGCAGACGAACTGCTTGTTGGTCTGCATATGCCGCTGACGGGTGCGCTGGCGCGCTCGGGCGCCGGCTTCAACGAGGGTATCCAGACTGCTGCGGATATCTTCAACAGGAACAACGGCAAGCACACGGTCAAACTCGTCACGATCGACGACGAGTCGGCACCGGCGAAGGCGGTTGCTGCGGTCGAGAAGCTGTCGTCGGAGAAGGTGCAGGCGATCATCGGCGGCTATGGCTCCAACGTGATCGGACCCGCTTCCGATGCGGCCGAGCGTATTGGCCTGACCTACATCACCGCAGGTGGTGTGAGCGACAGCCTGGTGGGGCGTGGCTACAAGCATTTCTTCCGGATCAACAACATCGCCGGCTACGAGAAGGCAGTCACCACTGTTCTGGACGAGGTCGGTGCAAAGTCGGTGTCGATCGTGTTCAACACCAAGGAAGCCACTTCCGGACTTGCTGAAGGCGTCGCAAAGGCATTGAAGGCGAAGGGCATTACGGTCGCCACCCACGCCTTCGACCCCGCGATCACCGACTTCAAGCCGGTCGTCAACAAGATCAAGCTGATCGACAAGCCTGATGTAATCGTCATGAGCGCCTATGAGAACGACTACGTAGGCATCCTGCGTGCGGCCAAGGTGCTCAAGCCGAACGTCAAGGCCATGGTCGGTGTGTGGTCGCTGGCTACGCCGCAGATGGCTTCCGACTTCTCCGACCTGATGCCTAACGTGATCGGCACTGCACTGCTGCCGTTCCCGGTCGAGTACAAGTCTCCCGAGGGTAAGCGCTTCGCGGAAACCTACAAGAAGCTGTTCAACAAGGACGTCGATTACCTGGCCCAGTTTGGCTACGTGAAGGCGACCGTGCTGTTCGAAGCGATGGCTCGGGCCGCAGATGACGGCAGCCTGGCCAAGGGGCAGTTGAGCGAGGTTCTGCGCAAGACCAATCGCGACACGCTGATCGGAAAGCTCGTGTTCGATGCGACCGGCGACAACCCCAACTTCCAGCACCGGATGGGCCAGCACCAGGACGGCAAGATCGTCATCGTCTCGCCCAAGGATGATTCGACCGGTGCGATCCGTTACCCCGGTGTCCCCTGGTAAGTAAGGCCAGGCACGCCCTTAAGCCGGTGTGCATCAATCAGTAAGCAAGGCCGGGCGCGCTGGCGCCCGGGTCTCTGACCGCAAGCAATGGTGAGACATGCAAGAACTACTTTTACAAGCGCTCTATTCGGGCGTGCTGGTGGGCGGCATCTACGCACTCATCGGCCTCGGCCTGGCCCTGGCGTTCGGCACCATGCGGGTGATCAACCTTGCGCATGGCGAACTCGTGCTGCTGGCGGCCTATGTGGCATACACGATGGAAAGCGCATACGGGCTCAATCCCTTGCTCTCCTTGCCGGTGGCGGCGATTGTGACCGCTGCGGCGTCGGCAACGGTGTATTTCCTGGTTTCACGGATTCGACGAAACCGTGAGCTGAATTCGCTCATGCTGACCTTTGCGCTTGGCGTGATCCTGACCAACGGCATTCTGCTGATCTGGAAGAGCGATATCCGTTCGACCTCCACGTCCTTCATGCAGGACGCAGTCCAGTTCGGGTCGGTATACAGCATGAACAGCGAGCTCGGCGCCTTTGTGGTCAGCGTCTTTGTCGCCATCGCGTTGTGGTACTGGCTGTCGCGCAGCTGGTATGGCCGTGCGGTGCGTGCGGTGTCGTCCAACCGTGACGCTGCCAAGCTCATGGGCATCAACCCGGCAAAGGTCGAGGTGGTGTCCTTCCTGGTCGCCGGTCTGCTCGCAGCCGTGGCGGGTACCGCGATCTATTCGAGTGGTGTGATCTCGCCGCCGCTGGGCCACGCCCTCACTGTGAAGGCCTTCATCATCACCGTGCTGGCAGGGGTGGGGTCGGTTCCGGGAGTCCTGCTTGCAGCATTGCTGCTGGGCGTGGCCGAGGCGCTTACCGTGACCTTCTTCAGCTCTGCGTTGCAGGAACTGTCGGGCATGGTGCTTTTTCTGGTGGTGCTGTTTGTGCTTCCGAACGGTCTGTTCGGTGGCCAGAAGAGACGGGGGTGATGCAATGCAAAAACGCATGATTGTGGCGCTGGCACTGCTCTACGTAGTGGTGCCCGTCCTGCTCAATGGAAACAACTACATCCTCAGCTTGCTGGTGTCGTCGCTGATCGTTGCCGGCATGGCGGTATCTTGGGCGCTGCTGGGTAACCTCGGCGGCATGGTGAGCTTCGGTCACGCAGCCTTCTTCGGAATCGGTGGCTATGCTTCCGCGCTGCTGGTGACCAAGCTCGGTTTGCCGGTCATGGTGGCAATCCCCGCGGGCGGCGTTGCCGCGGTGCTGGCCTCGGTGTTCATGTTGCCGGCGCTGCGCCTGTCGGGACCTTACTTCGCTCTGGCGATCCTGGCCTACGCACACATCTTCAAGATTCTTGCTACCGAGTTCTCATCGCTGACCGGCGGCTCTGCCGGGCTTTCCTCGATTCCGGGCCTGCCCGACATCTTCGGCTTCAACCTGTCGTCGAGACTGGGGGCGTATTTCGTGGTGGTCTCGCTGGTGCTCGTATTCTGCTGGGTGTACGGCCGGATTCGTCGCTCGGACTACGGCACGGCCTTGCGCGCCATGCATGACAGCGAGGATGCAACCCGGGTGGTTGGCGTCAATAGCCTGATGCTCAAGAGCTGGATGCTGTTCGTGTCCGCGTTCATGGGGGGGCTGATCGGTGCGTTCAACGCGCACGTGATCAACTTCCTTGAGCCGGACTACGCCTTCAACAGTGCCTGGAGCGTGCTGCCGATCGTGGCGGCCATCTTCGGTGGCTACCGCACGGTGTATGGACCTGCCATCGGTGCAGTGGTGATCTACCTGGTCGACCAGCTGGTGTTCAAGGAAATCATGAGCACGGGTCACCAGCTCATTCTCGGCGCAGTGCTGGCGGGGATGATCCTGTTCGCCCCCGATGGCCTGATGAGGCTCTTCAAACGCAAACCGCGGGAGGCACGCAATGCTCACGCTTGAAAACGTTACCGTTCGCTTCGGTGGCCTCACCGCCGTCAAGGACGTTTCATTCTCGATGGGAACCGATCAGGTTCTGGGGCTGGTGGGGCCCAATGGTGCCGGCAAGACCACCCTGTTCAACGCGATCTCGGGCCTGGTGCGGCCGGGCGGCGGCCGGGTGATGTTCAACGGCGTCGATCTGACCCGAAAACCGCTGCATGCGCGTGCTCATCATGGTCTCGGCCGCACGTTCCAGATTCCGCAGCCGATGCATGAGCTGACGGTGCGTGAAAACCTGCTGGTGGCTCAGCGCTTCGGCGCAGGCAAGGTCGATCACAAGCGTCTGGACGAGATCATGGACTTCATGGATCTGACCGACCAGGCTGATCGCAATGCCGCGACCGAGCTCGCGCTGCAGGAGCTCAAGCGCCTGGAGGTGGCCAAGGCAATGGCGACCGAGCCGCGCATGCTGCTCCTGGACGAAGTGCTCGCGGGTCTCGAGACCAACGGCAAGCGACACTTCACCGCGCGCCTGCAGGATATGCACAAGCGCTTCAAGATCGGCATCCTCATCATCGAGCACGACATTGAGACCGTCTCCAGTCTGTGCCACCGGGTGGTGGTGCTGAATTTCGGCGAGATTCTCGCCGACGGAACCCCGGATGCCGTTTTCCGCGATCCGGAAGTGGTGCGCAGTTATACCGGAGGTGGCGAAGATGCTTGAGGTAAAGGGTATTCGCGCAGGGTATGGCGCGATCAACGTGCTGTGGGATGCCTCTCTCGACTTTCGCGAAGGCGAGCTGACAACCGTGGTTGGCCCCAATGGCGCGGGCAAGAGCACGATGCTGAAGGCGGTGATGGGGCTGGTCGCGCCAACCCGCGGCGAGATCGTGCTCAATGGACAGAGCATTGGCGGCACGCCGACCTGGGAGATGCCGGACCGAGGGCTGGTTCTCATTCCCGAGGGGCGCATGGTCTTTCGCGACATGTCGGTCGAGGAGAACCTCGCGATGGGGGCATTCCCCACCGCGCGCCGGGCAGCCGTCCAGCGCAACATCGAGCGTGCGTACACGTTCTTTCCCCGGCTCAAGGAGCGCCGCTCTCAGCTGGCAGGGTCGCTCTCGGGTGGTGAGGCGCAGATGCTGGCCATCGGGCGCGGCTTGATGGCAGAGCCGCGAGTGCTGCTCGTGGATGAACCCTCGCTTGGTCTGGCGCCGGTCATCGTGCATGAGATTCTGGGCATTCTGCGCAAGCTCAAGGAAGAGGGGGTGACCATCGTCCTCGTAGAGCAGAACACCCATCTCGCGCTGGGCGTGGCCGACCGTGTGTTCCTGATGCGCAGCGGCAAGGTGGTGCTCGATCAGCCTGCGAGCGACGTCAGCCAGAGTGATCTTCACGACCTCTACTTTTCGCTGGAGCACTAGTGATATGGCGGGCCGAGGTGGACGCACGCATTGCCGCGGAGGGCACGAGCTTCCGCTGGCGCGCGATCGCCACCTTGTTGCTCGGCACCTTCGTCGCGGTGATGGAAGGGACGGTGGTGAACGTTGCGCTGCCCGCCATTCAGCGCGAATTCGGCATCGGCTATGCGACTGCGCAGGTGCTTGCGACCGCTTTTCTTGCGGCCACGACGGTTACGATGCTGATGGCGCCGTGGACCATCCGCCGCTTCGGTTTGCGCCGTGCTTACGGCGTGGCGGTGGGCTGCCTGTTGCTGGCCTCGCTGATGGCCGCACTGGTGGGTCATCTGCATTTTTCCATTCTGGTTGTGTGCCGGATACTTCAGGGCGCTGCCGCCGGTCTGATTCAGCCGATTGCGATGGTGGGCTTGCTGCCGCTGTTTCCGCCCAATGCACACGGCCGGGCAATGGCGGTGTATGGCCTGGGCATCGTGCTGGCGCCGGCAATCGGACCGGTCGTCGGCGGTCTGCTGGTGGATTCCCTGGGCTGGAGCGGAGTCTTCCTCGTCGCGGTGCCGCCGAGTGCGGCGGCGTGGTACGGCTGTCGCCGTTATCTTTACGAAGGCCGTGGAGAGGAGGCGAGCGTCCGCTTGCCCGATCTGCCCAGTCTTGCGCTGATTTCTTTCGCGCTGGTGGCGGTGCTCACCAGCGTGCCCACCTTCGGGAGCGAGTCGGCGCTGCCGCTTCTGCTGGCAGGGCTTGTCGCCGGTGTCTGCTTCGTGCTGCGTCAGCGGCGCCTGGCCGATCCCCTGCTCAATCCGCGGCTGTTCTCCGCGCCGGGGGTTGGCGCTGGCCTGGGTGTGGCGCTGGTGTATGGCGCGGGCCTGTACGGCTCGACCTATCTGATTCCGCTGTTCGCTCAGCATCAGCTCAATGCGTCGGCGTTTGCCGCAGGGCTGCTTTTATTGCCTGGCGGAGCTGCGCTCGCTGCAATCCTGCCGCTGGGTGGAACACTTGCCGACCGCATCGAGGTACGCAAGGTGGTGGTGGCCGGCTTACTGTGCTTTGCCGGCGGCAGCGGTGCGCTTGCCCTTTCGGGCAGCTCCACCGCCTTGATCTGGGTGGCGACATGGGTGGTGCTGGGGCGGATCGGGCTCGGGCTGCTGATTCCGTCGCTCAACGGTGGCGTGATGCGACTGGCTGACCCCGATGACCTTAATGCGGTCACCGCTGCAATGAATTTCAGTCGCCAGTTGGGTGGTGCGCTTGGCATCGTCCTGCTCGCGGCGTGGCTGGAGTTTTCCTCGGCCCGCTATGACATCGCGTGGGGCTTCACCCTCGGCTTTGCGATGGTGGCCGGGCTCTTCGTTCTCGGTGCGATTCCGGCCTGTCGAATCAGGCGGGTGGATGCGCCCGTTTAGGAACATGTTCTGGAGACTTTTTGAATGACTCACCCCGTTGTTGCTGGTCTATACGATCAGATGAGCCTTCCGGTGATCTGCTCGCCGATGTTCATCATCTCCAACCCGGCGCTGGTCATTGCCCAGTGCACCAGTGGCGTGATCGGCTCCTTTCCTGCCCTGAATGCGCGTCCCCAGTCGCAGCTTGACGAGTGGCTGGACGAGATCGGCAGCGGGCTCGAAGGCTTCCGCCGGGACAACCCGGGCGCCCGGGTCGCACCCTTCGCGGTGAACCAGATCGTGCATCAGTCGAACGAACGACTCGATGCCGACATGGAGAGCTGCGTGCGTCATCGGGTACCGCTGATCATCACCAGCCTGCGCGCGCCGGGCGATGTGGTTTCAGCGGCACATTCATACGGTGGCAAGGTGTTTCACGACGTCACGAGCGTGCGCCACGCAGAGAAAGCGGTCGAAGCCGGCGTCGATGGTTTGATTCTGGTCTGTGCCGGCGCGGGTGGCCATGCCGGCACGCTGAGCCCGTTTGCGCTGGTGCGTGAGGTGCGGCGCTTCTTCGATGGTCCGATCGCGCTCTCCGGGGCGATCGCAAACGGCGGCGCCATACTTGCTGCGCGTTCGATGGGGGCGGATTTCGCGTATATCGGCACCCGCTTCATCGCCAGCGAAGAGGCGAATGCGGTCGACGAGTACAAGCGGATGCTGGTGGACAGCAGTGCCGCCGACATCGTCTACACCCCGTATTTCACCGGGGTGCATGGCAATTATCTCAAGCCCAGCATCGTTGCCTCCGGGCTTGATCCGGACGACCTTCCCCACGCAGACAAGACCTCCATGAATTTTGGCAGTAATCGGGTCAAGCCCTGGAAGGACGTGTGGGGTGCCGGGCAAGGGGTGGGGAGCATCGACCGGATTCAGCCCACGCGGGAAATCGTGGCACAGCTGAAGCAGGAGTTTCATCAGGCACGCAGCAGTGTATTGGCTCAGGAGTGGAACGTATGACAAGGGTTCTGGAAACGCGCACCGGTGGCGTACTGCGCCTCACCATTAACCGGCCCGAGGTGCGCAATGCGCTCGATGGCGCGACCTATCGTGGGCTGACGGCAGCGCTGGCCGCCGCGGATGCCGATGCCGAGATCGCTGCGGTGGTGCTGACCGGAGCAGGGGGGCATTTCACTGCCGGGAACGACCTCAAGGATTTTCAGCAGCCACGTGAGGGCGAGGACCGCCCGGCTGCGGCCTTTCTGCGTCAGCTTGCAGCGTTCGGCAAACCGCTCATCGCCGCGGTGGAAGGCTCGGCGGTCGGTATCGGGGTGACGCTGCTGCTGCACTGCGATTTCGTCTATGCCGGCGACACGGCGCGCTTCAGAATGCCCTTCGTCCCCTTGGGACTGACGCCGGAGGGCGGCTCCAGCCTGCTGTTGCCAAAGCTCGTTGGCGTGCGCAAGGCGAGGGACTGGCTGCTGCGCGGGCGGGCATTCGATACTGTCGAAGCGCTCAATGCGGGATTGCTGACCGGGGCTGTGGCCGCCGGCACTGCGCTTGCAGAGGCAGAAAAGGTCGCACAGGAACTGGCTGGATTGCCTGCCGAAGCGGTGCGCCTGACCAAGGCCATGCTGCACGGCCGGGAGCGGAGCGACCTGAGCGACACCCTCGCCGAGGAGTTCGTCATCTTCTCCGCACGCCTGCACAGCGCCGAAGCACAGGCCGCGTTCGCAGGATTCTTTGCTGCGCGTGAAGTCCCTTCGCCGCAAACCGACGCGACGACATAAAATCACGAACCGGGGACGGAGGAGAGGAGGTTTCATGACGCTGGAGACAAAGGACGACATGATGGTCGATGAAGGCGAACGCAAGAGTAACGCCAAGGAGGATCGCCATTTTGTGACGGCGCTCGCGCGCGGGCTGGAGGTCCTGTCCAGTTTCCGGTCAGGCGAGCGCCTGATGGGCAATAACGAAATTGCGGAGGCCTGCGGATTGCCGCGCTCCACCGCAACGCGGCTGACCTACACGCTGACGAAGCTCGGTTACCTTCACTACGTCCCGAGTGCCGGCAAATATCGTCTTGGTACCGCGACCCTCGCGCTCGGTAGCGCCATGCTGTCCAAGCTCGATGTGCGCCAGATCGCGCGCCCCTTGATGCAGGAACTGGCGGATTTTTCCAAGACCATGGTCTCCCTCGGCGTACGCGACAAGCTGAGCATGATCTATGTGGAGAACTGCCGGAGCCACTCCGCCCTGACCTTGAGCCTCGATGTCGGGTCGCGTATTCCGATCGCGACCACTGCGATGGGACGCGCCTACCTGGCGATGTGCTCCGAATCCGAACGGCGCGAGGTCCTGGGGAGCGTTCGCGAACTCGACGAGCTTGCCTGGCCGCGGATTCGCGAAGGCGTGGACAAGGGGCTGGCCGAATTTCGCGATATCGGTTGCTGCACCTCTTTTGGTGACTGGCAACGGGACGTGAATGCGATTGCCATGGCATTCAGCCCCGGTGAAGGGCTGCCACCGATGTCGATCAACTGCGGTGGTCCGTCCTTCAAGCTCGCGCCCGAGTTCCTCCTGAATGAGGTCAGGCCGCGTCTGGTCGAGATGGTACGACTCCTCGAGGCCCGCCTCGGGCGCTGATCGTCCGGCTGCCGGGGATGGGTGGCGCGCCATGCTCCGCCCCCGGCAGTTTCCCTGAACTGAACCCCCATCGTGTCGGGCTTGGCCCGAGGCGTACGCGCGCCTGCGCGCGCCCGACGGCAAAAAAAAGCAGAGGAATATCGTCATGCAACGTGAATCAATGGAGTTCGATGTACTGATCGTCGGTGGCGGTCCCGCCGGTCTGGCCGCAGCGATCCGGCTCAAGCAACTGGCCGTCGCCAAGTCGCTCGATCTCTCGGTTTGCCTCATCGAGAAGGCGGCCGAAATCGGTGCGCATACGCTCTCGGGTGCGGTAATGGACACCAGGGCGCTGACCGAACTGATTCCGGACTGGAAAGAGCAGGGTGCTCCGCTCAAGACCGAAGTCACCGAGGATCGCGTGCTCTTTCTGTCCGAGAGCGGTGCACGTGCGATGCCAAACGCCTTGCTGCCCGACTGCTTCGTAAACCACGGCAGCTACATCGTGCGCCTGGGGAATGTCGTCAAATGGCTTGGTGAGCAGGCGGAGGCGCTGGGTGTTGAGGTCTATCCCGGGTTTGCCGGTGCCGAACTGCTGTTCGACGAGCAGGGGCGGGTCAAGGGCGTTGCGACCGGAGACATGGGGCTGACGCGTGAAGGCGAACAAGGGCCAAACTATCAGCCTGGAATGGAGTTGCACGCCCGCTACACCCTGTTTGCAGAAGGTTGCCGCGGACACCTCGGCAAGCAGCTGGAGGCGCACTTCGACCTTCGCCGGGAAGCCGATCCCCAGACCTACGGTATCGGTATCAAGGAGTTGTGGGAGGTGCCCGCGGGCCAGCACCAGCCGGGTCTGGTGGTGCATACGGCGGGCTGGCCGATGGACAATGCGACTTACGGCGGAGGCTTCGTCTATCACCTTGAGGACAACCTGGTTGCAGTTGGCTACGTCGTGGGGCTGGGCTATACGAATCCCTACCTGGCACCTTTTGAAGAGTTCCAGCGCTACAAGACCCATCCCGAGATTCGCCGTTTCCTCGAGGGCGGAAAACGGCTGTCCTACGGTGCGCGCGCGATTGCTGCGGGCGGGCTGCAGAGTCTTCCAAAACTGACTTTCGCAGGCGGGGCCCTGATCGGCGACGACGCCGGTTTTCTGAACGCAGCGCGCATCAAGGGCAGTCACGCTGCCATCAAGAGTGGCATGCTGGCCGCAGACGCTGCGTTCGAGGCGCTTGCCGACGAGCGCGCCGATGCCGACCTTGCCGCCTACCCGCAGGCGTTTCGTCAGAGCTGGCTGCACGAGGAGTTGCACAAGACGCGCAATTTCAAGCCCTACATGAAGAAGGGCCTGTATCTGGGCTCCCTGCTGTTTGGCGCCGAGCAGATGCTGTTCAAGGGTAAGGTGCCGTGGACACTGCGTAACTCCGCAGATCACACCGCGCTCAGGCCTGCTGCGGAATGTCGGCCGATCGACTATCCAAAGCCGGACGGAAAGCTTTCGTTCGATCGTCTGTCTTCGGTGTTTCTGTCCAACACCAACCATGAGGAGTCGCAGCCGTGCCACCTGCAACTGAAGGATGGCACGGTCCCGATCGCGATCAATCTCGCCACCTACGATGCTCCCGAGCAGCGCTACTGCCCTGCGGGGGTGTATGAAATCGTGCGTGAAGCCGAGGGCAGCTCACCCCGGCTCCAGATCAATGCCCAGAATTGCGTGCATTGCAAAACCTGCGACATCAAGGACCCCACGCAGAACATCAACTGGGTCGTGCCGCAGGGCGGAGAGGGGCCGATCTATCAGGGCATGTAACCGGGCCCACGGGGCCGCCTGGCGTCAGGCCACGCTGCGCACGCGCGCGAGTGGCAGTGGCGCTCGCTGTTCGCCGGCCAGCACCGCGTCGGCGTCGAGCGAGCCGATGGGGACTGCGCGGTCGGCCGGAATCAGGCCGGTGACTTCGAGTTCGAGGTAGCGGGTGCAGCTCACGCGCAGGAATGAGGTGAAGTTGCTTCGATCCTGCAGCTTGCCCGCGGCGGTCAGTTCGTCGTGCAGGCGGGTGACCAGTTGCGGCACGGTGAGCCCGTCGCGCTGGCCGATTTCCTCCAGCACCTGCCAGAAGATGTTCTCCAGACGGATGCTCGTGGCGACGCCGCGCAGCCTGATCGAGCGGGCGCGGCAGGCGTAGAGGTCGGGTTCTGCATGGGTGAAGATCTGGCACATGTGCTGGTCCGCCGGGCAGTATTCTCCATCGCATTGTAGGCGCAGGCCCGGTGTGTTGCGACACCGGGCCGCGCCGTGCATCGCTTAATGGGTGATGCGGGTGCCGAGCAGGGTCAGGAACTGGGCGAGCCATGCCGGATGTGCAGGCCACGCCGGAGCGGTGACCAGGTTGCCGTCGGTGACGGCCTGGTCGACGGGGATGTCGGCATAGGTGCCGCCGCCAAGCTCGACATCATGCCGGCAGGCCGGGTAGGCCGAGCAGGTGCGACCCTCGAGCACGCGCGCGCCGGCCAGAAGCTGAGCGCCGTGACACACGGCGGCGACCGGTTTGTTGGCAGTGAAGAAGTGACGCACGGCAGCGACGACCTTGTCGTTGAGGCGCAGGTACTCGGGGCCGCGACCGCCGGGAATCACCAGTGCGTCGTAGCTTGCGGGGTCGATCTCGTCGAAGCTCGCGTTGAGGCTGAAGTTGTGGCCACGCTTTTCGGTGTAGGTCTGATCGCCCTCGAAGTCGTGAATCGCGGTGGCGATGGTTTCGCCCGCCTTCTTGCCCGGACACACGGCGTGCACCGTATGGCCGACTGCGAGCAGGGTCTGGAAGGGCACCATGGTTTCATAGTCCTCGCAGAAATCGCCGCAGATCATCAGGATTTTCTTGCCCATTGTCGTCTCCTCGAATTATTTGCCGGTCGTGTCAGCGATGCGGGCCGCTTCAGGCGGCCGCGCATCGGCAGGCAAAGTCTGGGCGAATTGCCTGCGCCCGGGGTGGTATCCGGTTGTGACGTCCGCGCCTGTTCGTGATCCGTGCGCACAGCGCAAGTCGGGCGCTCAGGAGGTCCCGAAGTTCACGCCCTGGGCCAGCGGCAACTGCGTCGAGAAATTGATGGTGGCGGTCGAGCGCCGCATGTAGCCGCGCCAGGCGTCGGAGCCCGACTCGCGCCCGCCACCGGTCTCTTTCTCGCCGCCGAAGGCGCCGCCGATTTCGGCGCCGCTGGTGCCCACGTTCACATTGGCAATGCCGCAGTCGCTGCCCACTGCGGACAGGAAATGCTCGGCCTCGAGCAGGTCGCGGGTGAAGATCGCCGACGACAGGCCCTGAGGTACGGCATTGTGGCGTTCGATCGCTTCGTCGAGATCCGTGTATTCGAAGCAGTACAGGATGGGCGCGAAGGTCTCCTCCAGGCTGTTGCGCAGGCTGTCCGTGCCTTCCACGATGGCTGGTCTCGCGTACCAGGCCTGGGGGTAGCGATCGCTCAGCACGCGTTCGCCTCCGGTGATTGCTGCGCCCTGTGCGCGCGCCGCTTGCAGGGCAAGGGTCATGCTCTCGAAGGCCTGACGGTCGATCAGCGGGCCGATCAGGGTGTCGGGCTCGCGCGGGTCGCCAATCACGAGGCCGGTCCAGGCCTTCTTCAGTCGCGCAAGCACTTCGTCGCGTACCTGCTGGTGAAGGAAGACCCTGCGCGTGCTGGTGCAGCGCTGTCCGGCGGTGCCGACCGCGCCGAAGGTGATCGCCTGCAGTGCGAGTTCGAGATCGGCGCTTGGTGCAACGATGATGGCGTTGTTGCCGCCGAGCTCAAGAATGGTGCGCCCGAAGCGCTGCGCCACTCGCGGCCCGACCTGTTGCCCCATCGTGCAGCTGCCCGTGGCGCTGATCAGGGGCACGCGAGGATCGTCCACCAGCAGGCTGCCGGTGTCGTTGTTGCCGATCAGCACGCATGAGAGCCCCGGCGTCACGTCGTCCATGTCGCTCGCGGCCCGCTCGAGCAGGTGCTGGCAGGCCAGCGCGCACAGGGGGGCCTTGATCGAAGGTTTCCAGATGATGCTGTCGCCGCACACCAGGGCAAGTGCGGCATTCCACGACCACACCGCCATCGGGAAGTTGAAGGCGCTGATGATGCCCACCGGCCCGAGCGGGTGCCAGGTTTCGCGCAGGGCGTGCAGCGGGCGCTCGGAGGCGATGGTGCGGCCGTAGAGCTGACGCGACAGGCCGACCGCGAAATCGCAGATGTCGATCATCTCCTGCACCTCGCCTTCACCCTCGGCGATGATCTTGCCGCACTCAAGCGTGATCAGCGCCCCGAGCACGGGTTTGTGCTCACGCAGCAGAAGGCCGAAGCGGCGGATCAGTTCTCCCCTGCGCGGCGCGGGCACACGGCGCCAGGTATCGAAGGCGCGGCTGGCGAGGGCGATCTTGGTGTCGACGATGTCTGCGGTGTCGGGGGCGAGCTGTGCCAGTCTTGTTCCGTCGATGGGAGAATCCACCCACACGTCGCCGGCGCGGAGCACCGAGGTGTCGATGCCGAGATGACGAAAGATGTCGTGCGTATTCATCCTGTTCTCCTTGAGCATGGGCGCGGCCGGGCTACATGGTCCTGCACTCGCCGCCGGTCGAAGCCGAGTCGGGTTCGACGCCATCGATCATGAAATTGCGTCCGAATCGATTGCACATGAAATCGTCGAAGCGGATGTCCTCCTGGCGCACGAATCCGCGTTCGGGCAAGCGGCCTTCGACGAGCAGGTCCAGGGCGGCGCACAGGGCGCTGGCAGTGGTGATCTGGATCGCGCTGCGCAGGGTGCCGTTGATGCTGCAACTGTAGATCTTGCGGGCGAAGGTCTCCTGCATCAGGCGGCCTTCGCGCATGCCGCTGACGTTGACGAACACCAGCACCACGTCCTGCATCGTCACCGGAATCGCCGCTTCGAGAATGTCCTTGAGCAGGTCCCGGCGCTCGCCCAGGCGCAGGTCGTGGAGCAGCAGCTTCATCACGTCTCGGTGTCCGTGGTAGCGCACCGTGCGGTAGTTGAGGTTTCTCACCCGGCCCTTGAGGGTGTCGCACAGCGTGCCGAGTCCGCCCGAGGTGTTGAAGGCTTCGTAGCTGTCACCGTCGAGCGAGAAGTGCTCCAGCTCCTCGAGCGCGGGCATCTCGCGGCGCTCGCCGTTGACGATGGCTTCGCACAGGTTGAGATACTCGTTGATCAGCCCGTCAGTGCTCCAGGTGAGGTTGTACTTGAGCGCGTTCGACGGAAAGCGGGGCAGGGCGCCGACCCGCATGTGCACGTTGTGCAGGGTGTCGAAGCGGGTGCACAGATCATGGGCCGCGATCGAGATGAAACCGGGGGCGAGGCCACACTGCGGCATCAGCACCGTGCTGGCATCCTGAGCCAGGCTGCGGATGCTGTGCGCGCTGGCGACGTCTTCGGTGAGGTCGAAGTAGTGCACGCCGGCGCCGGCCGCCGCCTGCGCCAGGCGTGCGCTCATGCCGAAGGGGCTGGCGTTGATCAGCGCGTACTTGTTGGCAAGGATGGGAGACAGCGCCGTGTCGTCATGGGCGTCGAGCGTCTCCACGGTCAGCGCCGGCAGCGCCGTGGCAAGGCGACCGAGCGCATCACCATCGCGATCTGCCACGGTGACCTCGTAGTCTCCGCAGGCACTCAGCAAGTCTGCAATCACTGCACCGATCTTGCCTGCCCCGACGATCAGGATCTGCTTCATGGCGTCCTCCCTGCAGGCATTGACCTGCTTCAGTCTGGGACATCATGGTGCCGAAATGGTGCCGGAACACCCGGGGCTGGCCAGGACAGCCGCCGGGCAGTGCCCGGCGACATCAAAACGCTCGCCGGCGCTGTTTCAGATGCCGAAGGCGAAGATCACCACCATGCCCGCGGCCACCCACAGCGCACGCACGGTCATGGCTTCGCGGTGGATCAGGCCACGGCTCACCATCCACACACCGATGCCGATCTTCACGCATGCTGCGAGTGCCAGCCATGGGGTCGAGCCGAGGGCGGTCAGCGAGGGGTTGGCGACGAAGGCAAGCGGCACGATGTAAAGGCCGACGCCGAGCGTCATGGCATGCCACGCAACCTTCAGCCACGGGGCGCCTGCCATGCCCGCCGCGATGAAGACCGCGCCGCACACTGGCGGGGTAATCGTCGACAGCAGCGCAAACCAGAAGATGAACAGGTGGGCCTGAAGCGGCGGCAGCCCGATCTCCATCAGCGCCGGGCCTGCAACTGCCACGCAGATGACGTAGGCCGCAGTCGTGGGCACTTCCATGCCCAGGATCAGGCAGGCCAGGCCGGTCAGCAGCAAGGCGCCCCACAGGTTGCCGCCCGACAGGCCGAGGATCAGCGAGGTGATCTTGACCCCGAGGCCGGTCATGTTGAGCACGCCGATGATCAGGCCCGCGCACAGGATGATGGCGGCGATGGTGGCGATCTGGCGTGCCGCATTGACAGCGGCCTCCACCAGCCGGCTGGCCCAGCGCGTCAGCGACGGACGCAGCTGGTCGTTGAACAGCAGCAGTGCTGCGCTGGCACCGGTGGCAGCGGCCCCCGCGTACTGCGGCGTATTGCCGGACAGGAACAGGATGCCCAGCAGCAGACCGAAAGGCACGAGGAAGAACAGGACCAGTTTCGCCACGCGGGCAAAGGGCGGGATGTCCTTGGCCCGCATCGGCTCAAGGCCGTAGCGGCGGCCGTACAGGTCGCAGCCTGCCCAAACGCCCCAGAAGAACAGCACCGCCGGCAGCAGGGCTGCCATCAGGATCTCGTTGTAGGTGGTGCGCAGCAACTCGACCATGATGAAGGCGCCTGCACCCATCACCGGCGGCATGATCTGACCGCCGGACGAGGCCACCGCCTCTACGGCGGCCGCGAGCGCGGGCGGATAGCCGAGGCGCTTCATCGTCGGCAGGGTGATGGCGCCGGTCGAGGCAACGTTGGCCGATGCCGAACCCGAGATTGAGCCGAAGAGGGCGGACGAGAGCACCGAAACCTTGGCCGCACCGGCGCGCAGACGACCTGCGAGCGCGATGGACGCGGCCATGAACCCCTGACCGCCTTCGCCTGCGCCGATCACCGCACCCAGGATGACGAACACCGCGACGACTTCGGCCGAGGTGCCGGTGAGACTGCCCCACAAGCCACCTTCGGTAATCGTCAGCGTACCCAGAAAGCTGGCCAGCGGAATGCCCGCATGGCCGAGTTCGCCCGGAAGGTACTGCCCGAAAAGGCCGTAGAGCAGGGCCAGCGCCGCGGTTGAGGGCATGGCCCATTTAACCTGCCGCCGCGCCATCTCGAGTGCCAGCAGGATCAGGCCCCAGGCCACCACGAACTGCATCGTGCCGCGCAGGCGACCGTACTGCTCGTCCAGCGCCTCGTACTGAACCAGCACGTAGATGCAGGCGGCAAGGCCGAAGGCGCACAGGGCAACGTCGATCACGCGGCGCCAGCCGGTGGCGGGCTGCGCGGTGAACAGAAAGACGAAGGGCAGCACCGCGATGATGTGCAGCGGGCGGCTCACCAGGTGCGGGATCAGGCCTGCAGTCACCAGCCACAGGTGGAAGGCCACCGAGGCAAAGGCGAGCAGCACCATGATCGAGTGCAGGGACAGGAGGGGGTGCCGGGTTGCCGGGGCGGGGGCCACAGCGGGGGAGGTGTCGGTCATGATCTGAAAGTG
>TARA_R110001583_G_scaffold69129_2_pt1 | contig 33468 bp, 30 predicted proteins | sample TARA_R110001583 | Tara Oceans TARA_R110001583 (sample SAMEA4398432) | marine metagenome | biome: Polar Biome; feature: [MES] marine water layer (ENVO:01000295) within the mesopelagic zone...; material: water (ENVO:00002006), including particulate matter (ENVO:01000060) such as...... | reverse complement strand
AAGTACACGGATGTACTTCATAAATAGGCTTAAATAGCGACGGCCTGAGTAGTTACATATTTTTAGGATTTATATGACCTTTAGTGAACAGATAAAAAAATATCAGTGGGATGATGTACGACTCTCTATTTTTTCTAAAACAGCACAGGATGTTGAGCGCGCATTAAATAAACCTCGTCTAGATCTAGAAGATTTCAAAGCTTTAGTCTCACCTGCTGCAGAACCTTATATCGAGCAGATGGCACAAAAATCGCAACAACTCACCTTGCAACGTTTCGGCAAAACACAGCAGTTTTACATTCCTTTATATCTCTCAAATATGTGCAGTAATATTTGTACCTATTGCGGTTTTTCAATGCATAACGCGATTCGTCGCAAAACACTTGATACTAAAGAAATTGAAGCGGAATGTTTAGCCATCAAAAAAATGGGCTTTGACCATATATTATTGGTAACAGGCGAATCTGAACGTAAAGTGGGTGTAGATTATTTCAAGCAAGCTTTGCCAATTATCAAAAAATATTTTTCGCATATCACTATTGAGATTCAACCGCTGGATCAACATGAATATGAAGAGCTTATTGAGTATGGTGTCGATTCCGTTTTAGTTTATCAAGAAACCTATCATCCTGTTACCTATGCAGAGCATCACTTAAAAGGGAAAAAGTCCGATTTTAAATATCGCTTAGATACCCATGACCGTTTAGGTGAAGCAGGTATCCATAAAATGGGGCTAGGCTGCTTAATTGGTCTTGAAGAATGGCGCACGGACTGCTTTTATGTTGCTGCTCATTTAAATTATTTAGAAAAGAAATATTGGCAAAGTCGCTATACAATCTCTTTCCCACGTCTTCGCCCCTGTGCTGGTGGCATGGAAATAAAATCAGTAATGGATGATAAACAACTAGTACAATTAATTTGTGCTTATCGATTGTTTAATCCTGAAGTGGAATTATCACTTTCAACACGAGAATCAGAGCACTTTAGAGATAATGTGTTACCGTTAGGCATTACCAGTTTAAGTGCCGGTTCAAGTACACAACCCGGTGGGTATGCAGAAACTGCTGAACAAGCGCTAGAGCAATTTGAAATAAGCGATGATCGTTCTCCTGCGAAAATGGCAGAGTTAGTAAAATCACAAGGTTATGAAGTGGTGTGGAAGGATTGGGATCATAGTTTAACAGGTATGTAATTATTACCAGCATCGCACTTTAAAAGTAAGCCTAGGTTATAAAATGAGATGTTATTTGGTAATTAAATGAGCTGTTAAATTGTGCTTTTACGCTTTGTATTAAGTATTGGCAGTATTTTTTATATCAATAAGAATTTATACTGAGCATAAATGAATGTAATCAAAACCTAACCGACCATTTAAAAATCGATGAGAATGAACTATGTCCGATGAACAAGAGATTTACGCCACGCTCATTGAAATACGCGAAGAACCCACTGCGCTCTATAAAATACTAAAAATCGCCAATCTAGTATCAGGTGGCGGAGAAGCCAAACAAGCCATCTCAGAAGGCTACGTCACTCTCAACGGCGAAGTAGAAACCCAAAAACGCAAGAAAATTTATGCAGGTGATTTAATCTACTTTAACGAGCAATACTTACAGGTAGCAATTGTTGGTGAAGCTGGTGATTACGAAATCGTAGATGAATCAGAGCTTGAACAAACGGGTTATCAAGAAGTGCAGCCACTAGCTCCTCAACTAGAAACAAAGCAAGAAACTAAATCGAAAGGCAAGAAACCTAGACGAGCGATTATTTTCTAGTCTGCAAGTCTTTGGCTTTATCGCTTACATAACCATTTTGTGAACATAGCATTTAAATAAAAGTTACTTTATTGTTTGAAGTATCTAAATATGTTTATATAAGAGATTACTTAATTTTTCTCTTTTGGACGATAAGGTCAATACTTTGTACTTTGAATTCCAAAGAAAAATAACTTTTCCTTAGTGCTAATATATTTCCCATTTTTAATTTATAAGCTGATTCTATGATCGCCTTAAATGCTCCATTAAAACCAAACCTAAAAAAACTAAATCACTATTTAGAAATCATCAATAAAAATGGCTGGTATACCAATTTCGGTCCATTACACGATGAACTAACAGAACGCCTTGAAGAATATCTTGGGGTAAAAAATTTATTATTAGTAAATAATGGCACTACCGCACTACAAGTTGCTGGAAGAGCATTAGGAAGCCAGTCAATTATATCGACCCCTTTTAGTTTTGTTGCAACCATCAGTGCGTTCGAATGGCAAAAAGACACCGTCTCATTTGCTGATATTGATAGATCTAGTTATAACCTGTCCCCCAGTGAAGTTGAAAGTGCATTCGAAAAAGGCTGTAAAGCAGACACCATTGTAGCAACACATGTTTATGGCAACCCTTGTGATGTTGATAGTTTTCAGTCTTTGAGTGAACTGCATTCAAAAAAAGTTATTTATGATGCTGCCCATGCTTTTGGTGTGAAAATAGGCAATAATTCGGTATTAAATTATGGTGATGCAAGTATATTAAGTTTTCATGCGACAAAGGTATTTCACACGGTTGAAGGCGGTGCAGTTATTTTTAAAGAAAAAGATGCTTTTGAAAAAGCAAAAGATCTTATTAATTTTGGTATTAAAAAAGGTGCTGGTATCCAGCATGTAGGAATCAATGCCAAAATGAGCGAATATCACGCAGCAGTAGGCTTGGTAAATTTAGATGAAATGGATAATGTATTAGATCATCGATCAGAGTTATTTCATACTTATAGAGAAGGCTTAAAAGACATTGTAGAAATGCCTGTTTGGCACACTGAAGCTAATTTTAATGGGGCTTATATGCCTATTAAACTAAAAAACAATGCTCAATTGTTAAAGGTAAGTCAGTTACTCGCTGAGAATAATATACAAAGCAGAGCTTACTTCACTCCTTCTTTAGATGACGTTTTTACAGATAATGAAAACTATGGTTCAACAAATAGCCAAATTGTTGCAGGCAGTATTTTGAGCTTGCCTATGCATGCTTATTTGAATTTAAAAGATATCAAAAAAATACTTAAAATAATAAAAACAGATATATGATAACTTTTTGACTTATATGTTTTTAGAGTGTTATTCATATAAAAAACATATCGTTACATTTATTAATAAACAGAAGCAATAAAATGGACAATCAATTTAAAGTGTTAGTATTTCCTTGTGGTTCTGAAGTAGCTCTAGAAATTTATCGTTCCTTAAAATATGCAAGACATGTTGATCTTTATGGTGGTTCAAGTATTTCAGACCATGGTCAATATGTTTTCGATAATTATATCTCTGATATCCCATTTGTAGATGAAGATTCATTTATTCCTGCTTTAAAAAAAATAATTGTCAAATATTCATTTGATGCTATTTATCCTGCAATGGATACTGTAATTGCAAAATTAAAATTAAATGAGGAAGAGCTCGGTTGTAAGGTAATATCGAGTCCTGTTGAGACCACTGAAATTTGCTTATCTAAATCACAATCTTACAAGGTGCTAGAAGGTGTGATTGATACCCCCCAATTATTTGATGAAGATTCGATTGATATAAACACTTTCCCAATATTTGCAAAACCTGATGTAGGTTATGGCTCTCGCGGTGCGAAACGAATTGATGATGAAAATCAATTAAAGGAAATGTTGAGAAAAAATAAAACCCAAATGGTTCTCTGTGAGTACTTACCAGGGGATGAATACACTGTTGATTGCTTTACAAACTGCAAGGGAGAATTGATTTTCGCTTCAGGGCGTAAAAGAAACAGAATTTCTAACGGCATAAGTGTCAATACATTTGAAGTTAATGATCCATATTTTAAAAATATTGCAGAGAAAATAAACAACACTTTGAAATTTCAGGGGGCATGGTTTTATCAAGTTAAAAAGAATTTCAAAGATCAATACTGTTTACTTGAGGTAGCTAGTCGTTTAGGAGGTTCTTCTGCCTTATTTAGGCTCAAAGGGATAAATTTTGCATTATTGTCTATATTTGACTCTTTTGGTTACAAAGTTAATGCAATAGAAAATTCTTATCATATTAGTATGGATAGAGCTTTAGGTAATGTTTTTAAAGTAGATATTCAGTTTGAAACAATTTATGTTGACTTTGATGATTGTCTGATAATAGCTGATAAGGTAAATGTTGAGCTTTTAAGCTTTTTATATAAATCACTTAATGAAAATAAGAAAATTATACTTATTACTAAACATAAATTGAATATTCATGAAACTCTAAGTCAATTTAGACTGAGCTCTTTATTCGATGAAATCATTCATCTTAATGAAAATGAAAATAAATTTGAATTTATAACAGATAAAAAAGCAATATTTATAGATGATTCATATATTGAGAGAAGAGATGTATTAAATAATTTAAAAATACCGGTATTTGCACCAGATATGATAGAAGGATTAAAATAATGAGAATTTTGCACTCATATTGTCTCAACTTTAATATTGGAGATTATTATTTAGGGATTGGGGTAAAAAATCTATTTCGGGATAATGTTACAGTTGATTATTTTGGAGATACCAACCTTCAAGGCCGAGTATTTGATGAATACTATATAAAAGAGGTAGTTAACAAACGATATGATTTATTAGTTATTGGTGGTGGTGGGATAATTCATGGTGCTCATTGGCCTAATGGTTGGTTTTGGATTATTAATAAAAATTTGATTAAAGAAATCAAGATTCCATTTATTATCTATGGTGTTGGTTATAATTATTTCGAAGGCGAAAAAGGAATCCCTGCAAGAGGGATTGAACATTTGAAGGAAACGATGAAATACGCTACATATTTTTCAGTGAGAAATGATGGGAGTGCTAAAAGATTGTTAGATCAAACAGGGATTGTTGCTCCTGTGATACCCGACCCTGGTTTTCATGTTGACCTTAATTGTGACTACGATAACCCTGAGAAGGAGGTGTTTGTTGTCATTCAATTAGCAAATGATAAGCCTGAGCATAGGTTTTATGGACAGGGGGCTAAACAATTCGTGATAGAAATGAGAGGCGTAATTGAAACTTTAACTAAGAAATATAAAGTTATATTGGCTCCTCATGTTCCTGATGATGTAAGTTTAAGCCATGAAGTCGTTGCAGGTATAGATAATGCTGACGTTTGGGATTTTGGGTATTATGCTTTTGATCATTCGGCAGAGTCACTTGGTTATTACCAGCACGCAAAATTTGTACTTGCTATGCGTGGACATGGGCAGATTGTACCGATTTGTTTTAATACACCAGTCATCATGCTTGAAAATCACCCTAAGCATAGGGGCTTGATGGTTGAACTAGACTTACTTGAATATAATGTAAAAGTTAATCAACCAAATTTAGGAAAGCAAATAAGGCAATTAATTGAAAAACTTGAACTTGATTATGAAAACTTAGTCTTAAAGTATAATGACATTAATAGGTTGCTTAAAGTGCAGTCAAAAGAATCTATTTTGAATATTAAAAGGGTTACTCAAGTAGTATTACAGAGTAATGCATAATTTAAAATCAAAAGGCATTAAAGCTTTTATCTGGGACTTCTTCGGAAAGCTAATGACTCAAGGTACGGGATTTATTGTAACTATATTCCTTGCTCGTTTGTTAGAACCAAGTGATTTTGGCCTTATTGCTATGCTGATGGTTGTCATCGGGATTACACAAGTCTTTACCGATATCGGCTTGGGGGGGGCGCTAATACAGCGTAGGCGTGTATTACCCATTCATTACTCTTCTGTTTTTTATTTCAATATAACCATTGCTACATTGCTAACTTGTATAACGTTTTTTTCTGCTGAGTTTATTGCAGAGTTTTATAATAACAAAGGGTTAATCCCATTAACTCAAGTGATTAGCGTTCTATTTATAATCACTGCGTTTAGTAGTGTGCAAACAATACGTTTAAGAAAACAACTTAATTATGCTTTATTGACAAAAGTAAGTTTTACCTCATCATTATTAAGTGGCGTTATTGGAATTGTATTGGCCCTTCAAGGCGCTGGAGTATGGAGTTTAGTTGCTCAAGTGTTATCTCAAGGGCTATTTTATAATCTAATTCTGTGGAAATCAACGAGGTGGTTACCTGAATTAGCATTTTCATTTAAAGCATTAAAACAGCTGTGGGGCTTTGGTTTTAGAATGTTTTTGGCTGGTGTACTTGATGCGGTATTTACCCGTTTAGATTTTCTTATAATCGGTAAAATTTTTTCAGCCTCGACATTAGGATATTTTCAACGAGCAAAATCATTTAATAATTTAGTTATACAGTATTCATCTGGTAGTTTAATGGCGGTAATGTTTCCATTACTTAGTAAGGTTCAAAAAGACCTACCACGATTTCAAAATATTATATTAAAGGCACTTAATATTTTATGCTTCACTGTTTTTTTGTTACTTGGAGGGCTGTATTTAACAGCCGAAGAGCTAATTGTTTTTTTGTTCTCAGATAAATGGTTACCTTCTGTTGAGTATATGGAAATATTACTTCTAAGTGGTTTTGCGTACCCCATCAGTGCACTGCTCGTTAATGTATTAAGTAGTCGTGGGAACTCTAAGGGATTCTTAAAGCTCGAATTAATGAAAAAAGGACTACACATATTGAATTTTATAAACGCCTATTACAATGGCATAGAAATGTATTTGTATGGATTGATTTTGGTTGCGTCCCTGGGTGTTAGCTTGAATATATTTTTTGCTAAAACTGAACTAATTATGAGTGCTTTTCCATTTTTCAGCCCCATTATTACTCAGATGGGGATTGGAATAATAGCAACGGCAATAACATATCAGGTTAACAGTATATTAGAGCTCGAAATGTTTCTGGATTTTTTGATGAAGTCATCCTTATTCCTTGCTATTTTTTTATCTATTAATTTTGTTCTGAAAACGAAATCCTATAATGAAGTTGCCGAGCAGCTTTATCCTATTATGAAAAATAAATTTAGGTTTTAAATGTTAGATATAAAAACAGTGAAATTAAGGAACGAAGAAGAAATAATAGCTTCTTGGAATGATAAAGAAAAAATTGTTGTGAGTGTTATCTGTGCTGCTTATAACCACGAACTTTATATCGAAGATGCAATAACTGGATTTTTAATGCAAGAAACTGATTTTGTATTTGAGATCATCATCCACGACGATGCTTCGACAGATAAGACAGTGAGCATCATCAAGCGTTATCAAAATTTATACCCAAATATTATCAAACCTATTTATCAAACTGAAAATCAATATTCAAAAGGAGGGTTTAAGCCTAGTGTTTATGCTTCTACCTTCGCTAAAGGCCTGTATGTTGCTTTGTGTGAGGGAGATGATTATTGGTGTATGAAAAGCAAGCTACAAAAGCAATATGAGGCCCTCTCTAATAATAAGAATATAAAGCTATGTGTTCATGCTTCATTTAGGCTTTACTCTGCGAACAGAGTAGAAATACACAGTCTAAATGAAAAAAATAGGTCGATAATACCTACTTCTAAATTTATTTTAGGGGATGGAGGTTATGTTGCAACTTCATCATTGTTTATAAGAACGAGTGCATTCAACAATTTACCACCGTGGTTTTTAAAAGAAGCGCCGGTTGGCGATTATTATATTCAAATGCTTACAAGCCACCCCTATGGCGCGATATATCTAGATGAGACGATGAGTGTTTATAGATGTAATGCAATTGATAATTGGTCTTCAAAAAATTTGAATAACAATGAAGCTCAGGTACGTCTTAGAGAAAAGTTGTTAAAAGCTAATATATTGTGCGAAATTGAGTTGGATGATAAAAAATTAAAGTGGTCATTTGCAAAATCAAATTTAAAACATTATAAAATTTTTTTGAATTTGATAAGTTGGCATGATTTTAATAAAGTGCCTTTAATAATTTCATTGTTTCAGTTTAAATTTTTAGCTATTACTTTTAATAAGTTAACACGAATTATATTAAGTATTGCTTGTTTTAGAAGGAATTAACTATAGATGAAGTACATTATATCTACTGGTTGGTGGTGTTGTGGTCAACTTAAAGATTCTAGAGCAAAGCTTTTAGGAGATGATGCTCTCAGAGAAAAAGACTTTTTTAACCATTGGTATAAATCAGTAAAAGCTTTTTCTAAGCCTGAAAAAATACTTGTTGTTGATTCCAATTCACCTGTAAAACCAGATTTGATGAAAAATGATGAAAGACTGGAGTTCATCTCTTTGAATGAAAATGCAGGCCATGCGAGCAACCACACTGGAAAGTATTGTGGCTATACGCGAGCTATTTTCACTGGAATGGGGTATGCAATATCTTGTAATGTTGATTACTGGGTTTATTTAGAACAGGATGCCTTACTTTATGGTGATAACATTGTGGAAGAAGCAGTAAAAAGGATGAAAGGTGATTTTTTATTTGGTTCAGGGATTGGAACTCCCCAAGTATTGCAACAATCATTCATAATTATGAAAACTTCTTTTATTCCTACTTTTTTAAAAAATTATTCAAATATAAAATATACAGATAATCAGGTGTCGCCAGAATTAAAATTTGCTCTTTCATGTTTACCATACTTTAAAATAACATCTAATATTTTTCTAACAACAATAAAAATAAAGGCTGTAGATAAATATATTAAGAAAGTGTCAGCAATAACAATGGAACACTTTATGAATAAGCATACCTTTCAATTTGGATATGGTCGTTGTAGGCCAATTAATTTTGATGATCGATTTTTCTATTTTCAGCATGGGACAAAAGATGAGTTAAAAATGTATGCTGAAAAGTGTAATAGAACAAATAAAAATAGCTAAATTGTAGGTTTTTTATTTCTAAATACTTTGAATGGAATTAGCGCAGTTGTGAAAATACTAAAAAAAATTAAAAAGCTTTATCGTTCAATTAATCATCTTAGCGATATTAACAATACTTCTATTGAATATATAATTCGTTCAAATCAATTATTAGGTGATGCTAGAACCTTAATATCACCATTGATCTCTCCTTTTGTTAATGGAGACGTTGAACTGACAGTGAGTTTTACAACATACAGCAAAAGAATTCATGATGTACATTTAGTTGTAGAGTCTATCGCACAGCAGACGATTAAGCCTAACCGGTTGATTCTTTGGTTAGATGAAAAGGAGTTTACGTTAGCAACAATTCCTTTAATCTTGCATAAGCAGATAAAACGTGGTTTGGAAATTAGATTTTGTCCTAATTATCGTTCCTATAAAAAGCTTATTCCGACATTAGAGTTATATTCACATACCAATATTATAACTATCGATGATGACATATTGTATCCATATGATTTTATAGAACAACTAGTTAATGAAGCGAAGCTGCAACCTGATTGTATCATTGCTCACCAAGTGCATAAAATGAAATATAACAAACAGAATAAACTTTTGCCTTATAGCGAGTGGGAGTTAGTTAGCCCTAATAGTGAACCTTCCCTCTATATATTTCCTGTTGGAATTGGAGGTGTTTATTACCCTGTAAATTCTTTAGATCCTACTTGCTTGAACATAAATGAATTTTTAACTTTAGCGCCAAATGCGGATGATGTTTGGTTTAAATCCATGTCTTTAATGAAAAGAATTAAATGTAAAAAAGTAAATGATAACCGAATTTTTTCTAAAAGATTTTTATTAATTCATCATACTCAAGATATCGCATTGAGAAATAAAAATTTAGAAGGAAGTGAAAATGATCCTCAAATATCAGCTGTATTTTCTAAGTATAATTCATTCGATAAGTTTTGATTATTATGAACCTTCCATTAGTTTCAATTTATATGCCAACTTATAATCGACTTACATTATTAAAAAGGGCAATAAATTCTGTTATAGAGCAGTCTTACAAAAATATTGAACTAATAGTAGTAAATGATGGGAGTAGTGACAATACTAGAGAATATTTGGATTCAATTGCATCTGAAAGTATAAAAATATTCCACCATGAAAGTTCTAAAGGTGCTTGTAGAGCTCGGAATTTGGCTATAGAGAATGCAAAAGGTGAGTTTATTACTGGGTTAGATGATGATGATTATCTAGAAAAAAAACATATAGAAATTCTATATAATACTTATGTATCCAATGATGGTATTCAAGGTGTATTTTCAAATATTGTTCTACATAAAAGTATTGGAAAGATATATTGCAAGAAAAAATCAGTTGTTACTTTATCAGATTTGAGAATATCTAATTATGTAGGCAACCAAATATTTACAACACCAAAACTATTAATCAACAGTGGTCTTTTCGATACTGACATGCCCGCATGGCAGGATTATGAACTTTGGTTTCGCATTTTAGCTAAGCATAAAGGTGTTTATATCAATACTAATATTGCGAGTTATATTCAAGATGAAAGCCATCTGTTAGGACGAATTTCAGGGGACTATCAAAAGATATTCAGTGCCTTTGAACATTTTTCAGATAAATATATTGATAATGATAATGATAATGATAAAAAAATACTTAAGTTAAATGTATATTATTACCAGTTTCCTCAATTTAAAATGAGATTAATTGATTTTATAAGATACATATTCATATCAAAAGGGGACCTAAGAATTATATCTAAAGTCGTACAAATTTATTTACCGAGACCTACTGCATATCTCAAACGTAGTTTACTTTTTTGGGGATGGTCGTAACTAGTTTATCGGTGATCTATTATATAAACAAAACTTCTAATAGATTTAAATATATTTCTTTGCAGAAAACTAAAGTCACGGAAGTAATATGAAACGTGTAATTGTTATAATTAATGATATTTCCAAAGGTGGAGGGACTGAAAGAGTTGCCTCGTTTGTGGCTAATCTATTAAGTGAGCATAATATCAATGTGACGTTACTGAGTTTATCAAATAATCATCCTTCATATTATGAATTATCTCCAATGGTTTCTTTACAGTATTTTTTAGGGAAAAGTAAATTTTCTCTTGCTCGTTACCTTCAAAAAAATAAATTTGATCTTATTATCCCAATATCTATGGGAAGGTTATCTGTTGAAATAACCTTTCTATGCAAAATTTTTGGTATTTCTGCTCATCTCATTCTAAGTGAACACGTAGCTTTCGAACGCTTCAGTAAACCTGTTCAATGGTTGAAATTATTAGCGTATAAGTGGTCCGACGAAACAATTTTACTTACTGAACATGATTTCTATTTATTAACAAAGAAAGTGAATGCAAACTTTACACTCATTCCAAATGCAAGCCAATTTCCAATACTGAAAAATATAGAAATGAAAGCTAATGAGCCTATAGTATTGGCTGTTGGGCGGCTAACTTACCAAAAGGGGCTTGATCGTTTATTAAATATCTGGTCAAAGATTGAAGAAAAAAATGGCTGGAAGTTAAAAATAATTGGTGATGGGGAGGAAAAAGAATCATTGGCAAATTTAATCTCTCAATTATCTATTAGTGATTCAGTTTCGATTTTTCCCAGCACTAAAAATATAGCTAATGAGTTTTTACACGCAGGTCTAGTTGCGATGACATCTAGGTATGAAGGTCTACCTTTGGTTTTAATTGAAGCAAAATCATTTGCCACTCCTTGTGTCTCATATGATTGTAAAACAGGACCTAGGGAAATTATAAACAATGGGGTCGATGGTTTGTTGATTGCAGAGGGAAAAGAGTCTGATTATGTGCAAGTACTAAGCACACTTATTAGTAATAAATCATTTTTATCTCGTTTGCAAAAAGGGGCGTTAATAAATGCTCAGCTTTTTAGCTCTCCGATTATTGGCAAACAATGGATTGAGTTAATGAGGAAATATAAGTGCCTTTAAACGTTAAAAAAATATTTGGTTATATACCGTATGGATATTAATCGCATCATTAAAGGTGGTCTAGTTTCTATCATCATGCCTTCTTACAATAATGGGCAATATATTAACAAGAGTATCAGCTCTGTGTTATCACAAACTTATACTAATTGGGAGCTGATTATTATTGATGATGCATCAGACGATAATACATTATCAGTGGTTAGATATTTTACTGATAAACGAATTAAGGTATTTTCAAATTCAATAAACAAAGGAGTTTCTCGCACTCGAAATATAGGCATAGAAGCTGCACGTGGTCAGTACATTGCTTTTTTGGATAGTGATGATTTATGGTTCCCCAATAAACTATCACTTCAAATTACAGCACTGAAAGAGAATGTTAATGCAGTATGTAGCCATGGCAGTTATATACGTACTGACTTAAATGGTAAACACTTAGGCTATGTCAAAGCAGAGAGTAATGTCTATTTAAATACTTTATATAAAGGCAATTTTATTGGAAATTTAACAGGGATAATAGATCGTTCTAAAGTAGGGACTATTCTTCAGAAACCGGTTGGCCATGAGGATTATTTGATGTGGTTGGATGTGCTTTCCCTGAAAAATGGAAGTTATTCACTTGCTATCATAGATGTTGTTGCTCAATATAGAGTACATGCAAAATCAAAATCATCGAATAAATTTAAATCGTTAGTTTGGCACTGGGAGATCCTGAGGAAGCAAAAAAAGTTAACTGTATGTTTTTCATGCTATTATATTTTACATTATCTAGTTAACGCTATAAAAAAAAGAACAGCGTTTTAGTGAAATCACTTCGCCCCAAACCCCGTCAGCATGGTTTTAAGCGTCTTAAAAAATATATTAACATCTAACCAAAAAGAAAGGTGTTTGATGTAATACAGGTCATGAGCGAGCTTTTCGCGGGTCGAATCTGTATCCGCAGTGTAACCTTGCACTGTTTGTGCCCATCCTGTTATCCCTGGTTTGACCATATGGCGATAACCATAGAAGGGTATCTCTTGTTCGAAGTTTTTTACAAACTGCTCTTGTTCCGGTCTTGGGCCAATGAGGGCCATTTCTCCTTTTAATACATTGTAAAACTGCGGAATTTCATCGATGCGAGTTTGGCGAATGAATTTTCCTATTTTAGTAACTCGTTCTTTCTCTTCGGTTGCAAATTTAGAACCAGCTTTAGGGCAGGCGACTTCCATACTTCTAAACTTGTAAATCTTAAAGCTTTTTCCACCTTGGCCAATTCTACTTTGAGTATAAAAAACAGGGCCTTTGCTTTCTATTTTAATGGCTATACTTACCAGTGCCATTAATGGTAATAAAAAGGGTAGGCTTACTAAAATAATGACTGATTCCCATATTCTTTTTATTAAGTTGTAACTCGGATTTGTACGCAGTGAGCCGAGTGAACTTTCAGATAAATGCTTGGTTTGGACTTTACCTTCGATCATTTCTTTGATTGATTCTGAATGATAAACAGCAATATTATTGATACTACAATCGGCGATAAATTTTTCTTGTTCTGGAGTTAATTTTTTATGCAGGTTAACAACAAGACCTTGTTGCACTTGATTAAATTGATATGGCGCTTCGATAATTTGTATTTCAATGTGATGATTGCCATTTAATAATGTGTGATCAAAGTTATTGATGGCGCTGAGTTTTAAAGTGGACTCTGTTTTACTGATAAAAGTACTCACAAATAACCAGATTAAAACGATACAAAAACCATAGATAAGGGTCGGTCGTGAATAGTCGATGCGTAATAGTACAATGGCAATAATGGCAATGCCGTAAAGTGACAGCATGACGGGCAATATATATAATTTTTTATCGACGAGAAGAAACTTGGTCACTCTGGGTAGAATAATGATGCAACCTGAATACACTGCAATAGTAATGATTAAGCTGTTATAAACAGTGTTATGCTCAAGTGGCATTTGAGTGGCAATGATGCCATAAATCAATGCAATACCCACAGCGTATGAAATGTATTTATTAGATAGTAATTGGTTGATTTTATGCATCTATTATTACTTTATATCTATTTTTGAAAGAGTGCTAAATGAATTTAATATAGATTAACACGGATTGTTTTAGTTGGCTTATTTAATCGCTGACATTTTAAGATACTGTAAAAACTCTTTTTATAAGCCACTTATAAATTATCTTTGTAATACCAATAAAACCCAATGACCTTGTCTACATAGCGTCGTGTTTCAGGGTAGGGTGGAATCTTTAAGTTATTACGCCTTACCGTCCCTTCTCCCGCATTATAAGCTGCTAGAGCAAGTTCTTTACTCTTAAACTCTGCAAGTAGTATGTTTAAATAAAGTGCACCAGCATTAATGCTCTGTACGGGATCAAAGGGATTATCTACGCCAAAGCGCTCTGCAGTGACAGGCATTAGCTGCATTAACCCCATCGCCCCTGCCTTAGAAATCGCTTCGCGTTGGTAACTTGATTCAGCCGTGATCACTGCATGTAAAAAGGCGGGTTCTAATCGATATTTATTTGCTGCTTTGACGATGATAGGGTGGTATAGGTGTTGTAAACCTTTATCACGTGGCACATGGGTATTGTTATAGCTTTTTTCTTTCCAATTTTTAAAGGTTGCTGGCGCTTTATTGGTATCACTGCGTAATAACAGACGATAGTTTTTATCGACTTTACGTTCAGCAAAGTGTTGGTTACCTTTTTTATCAATATAAATATAGATGTCAGCGAGCACTTTATCCGTTAACAAAAGAAACAACGTTAGTATTGAAGTCATTTTTATTATTTTATAAAGCAGTAAAGATTGCATCAATTAATCCGTTGCTTGCGAAGTAGATTGTGCATGACTAATCGTATTCTGGGCTTGGGATACTGGCTTTTTATCAATATTGGCAAGTTGTCTATCTTTAGGGTAAAGGTAACGCGCATATTCAAGTAGCTCTTTTGCTTTATCGAGTTGGTTGCTATGTTGATAAGCTAAATAGAGAATAATATAAAAGTAGGATTTGGGTGCTTTTTCGATTGCATGCTCTGTCCAATCAATAATCGATTTGAGCTCTTGTTGATTGTCGGTTTGCACTGCAATGTTTAAGCGAAAATAACTGAGGTGGAAATCAAAACGGTCTTGAAAAACTAATGGGTTGATAATATCCATCAATAATCTGATATCAGGATTTTTAGCGCGTTCAAATTCTGTTATTTTGGCAATGGTTTTTAGGTTAGTGATCATAAAAACGGCGGTAAAAAGTGGGATTAATAATGCAAAAACACGTAAAGCAAAGGTAGGACTGAAGCGCTTTTGTTGTATTTTCTGTGCTTCATTATCAATAAAGAAAACCAGTACGATTAAGACTAACCAGTGTAATGATGAATGATATAAGGGGTATTCTGTTTGTGTATGTAATGCGATAGGAATGATTAATGACATCATGGCCATTGCATAGGGTAATTTGAAGGGTTTCAGAAGTCTAAAAAAACCAATAATTAATAATAAAATAGCGATTAGAGGGACGATGCCACCTTCAACAGCCCAAAAAAGCGTATCGTTATGCGGATGCGTATAATGGCTTGATAGTGCAGGTAATTTATTTGCTTTTACTTGCTCTGCATAACTGATTAAATATTCTTTTTCGAAACTTCCATAACCACTGCCCATTAAAGGCGTTTCTGAAAACATTTTGAAGCTGTGTAACATATTGCGTGAGCGTTGATTGTCTTGAGTCATCGACTCTATGTTACGTGCTTTTAATAAATCAGAGCCTTTTATCGAGCCAAATCCAATGCCTAAACATAGGGCAATAATAAAAATAGCTAAGCGTTTTTTATTTTGTTGCCATGCCCAAGGGATTAAAAATAAGATAGCAAGCAATGAACCTAAGTAACCCACTCGAGATACTGCAACGGTGATCACCCATATATTTAATAGCGCAGTTAGCAACAAAAATGCTTGTGTTTTTTTGCACTCTATTTTTTGCAATAGGTAACCCGCTAAAATAAGAGTTGTTGCCATAAATGAAGCAAGTACATTAGGTTGCTGGAAAATACCATATGGGCGACCATAACCGACGTTATACCCAAATATGTTGTCAGCAGGTAATAGGTAGTCTTGCATTAAGCTATAACAGGCTTGTAAGAAACCTGCGAGTACGATGAGCAGTAAAAGGCGTTGTATAAACAAAGTGTTAAAACGCATTTGTTGTAAGCTAACAAACAATAAAAAACCTGCAAAAATGCCGATTAAACGTGTGTAGCTTTGTTCAGCCAGAAAATTGTTAGGATAAAATACAGGGACTAAAAAGAGTAAGAAAGCGAGCAAGAATGCAAGTGTAAAGCGCGAGTAAAATATTTTTTGGACTTCGGTTATTTTCCATAAACCAATACCAATTAAGGTTGAGAAAAATATCCAGACCACATTGTTTTGCGCTAACTCAAGACCACTACCGCCTTGATTATGTTGAAAGTAGTGTGCTCCTAAACCCATTAATATTGCAAAGACAATCAGGAAGTAGCGGTTTAGTTTTTGTAGTCTATCCATCTGTTTTCTATTTTCCTTTGTTATTTTCCAATGCTTATTTGAAATAAGATTATAAAAGTAAGGTTATCTAAATAGGGGTATCAAAATAAGGTGATTTATCATCACCTTATCATGGTTCTCGATTTTCTCTGATTGCTTTTATTGTTTAGCCTGTTGCAACAAAGGTTTTAAGAATTGTCCTGTGTAACTACCTGCCACTTCAACGACCTCTTCTGGGCGACCTGTTGCGATAATTTCACCACCTCCATTACCGCCTTCTGGTCCAAGATCGACAATCCAATCTGCGGTTTTAATCACATCTAAGTTATGTTCGATGATAACGATGGTATTACCATGATCTCGTAAAGTATGAATGACTTTTAATAACTGAGCAATATCGTGGAAGTGTAGCCCCGTTGTTGGTTCATCAAGAATATAAAGGGTTTGACCCGTATCACGTTTTGATAATTCTTTGGCAAGTTTAACGCGTTGTGCTTCACCACCTGAAAGTGTGGTGGCAGCTTGGCCAAGGCGAATATATGAAAGCCCGACGTCCATTAAGGTTTTTAATTTACGCGCAATGACTGGCACGACTTCAAAGAATTTAAAGGCGTCTTCAACGGTCATATCCAATGTTTCATGAATATTTTTACCTTTGTATTTCACTGAAAGTGTTTCGCGATTGTAACGTTCACCTTTACAGGTATCACAAGGTACATAAACATCTGGCAAGAAATGCATTTCAACCTTGATCATGCCATCTCCCTGACAAGCTTCACAGCGTCCACCTTTGACATTAAAACTAAATCGACCTGGTTTATAACCTCGCGCTCTTGATTCTGGTGTAGCTGCAAATAGCTCTCGAATAGGAGTGAAAATGCCAGTATAAGTCGCTGGATTTGAACGTGGCGTTCGTCCGATTGGACTTTGGTTAATATCTACTACTTTATCAAGATGCGATAAGCCTGTTATCTTTTTGTAAGGCGAAGGGGTATTAGTTGTCGCTTTATTGAGTGCGGTTTGCGCTAAAGGAAATAAGGTATCGTTAATTAACGTCGATTTACCTGAACCAGACACGCCTGTTACGCAGGTTAATACACCAATCGGAATTTCTAAATTAACCGCTTTTAAGTTGTTACCTGTGGCTTGGTCGAGTTTTAGCCATTTATCCGTTAACTTAGTACGTTCTTTAGGTACTTCAATCGCCTTACGGCCACTTAAATAATCTGCTGTTAAGGAGTTTTTTGCTTTTAAAATCTGTTTGTAGCTACCTTGTGCAATGACATGACCACCATGAATACCTGCACCTGGACCAATATCGATAATATGATCCGCTTGGCGAATTGCATCTTCGTCATGCTCAACCACAATCACGGTATTACCGAGGTCTCTTAGGTGTGTTAGTGTTTTAAGTAATCGCGCATTATCACGTTGATGAAGACCAATAGAGGGTTCGTCTAATACATACATGACCCCCATCAACCCAGCACCGATTTGGCTGGCTAAGCGAATGCGTTGTGCTTCTCCGCCAGAAAGGGTTTCTGCACTACGTTCTAAGCTGAGGTAATTAAGGCCTACATTAACCAGGAAGCTCAGTCGTTCTAAAATTTCTTTTAATATCTTTTCGGCTATCTGTGCTTTTTGTCCATGCAACTTAATGCTTTTGAAAAAGGACTCTGCTTCTGCAATGGATAATTGAGAAATATAGGGCAAGTTTACTTTGTTGATAAATACATTACGCGATGACTCTCTAAGGCGTGAACCATGACAACTAGAGCAAGGTTGACGGTTCATATATTTTTCAAGGTATTCACGCATTGCGCCAGAGTCGGTTTCTTTATAACGACGTGCACGATTAGGAATAACACCCTCAAAAGCATGCGTTCTGGTCATGCTATCGCCACGATCATTAAAATAAATAAAAGAAATTTTCTCTTTGCCACTGCCATATAATACATATTTTTGTTGCTTAGCCGTTAAGCTTGAAAAGGGCACATCAAGAGAAAACCCGTAATGATCAGCGACTGCGTTGATTAATTGAAAATAATAGTTAGATTTTTTACTCCAGCCTGTAATTGCCCCATCGGCAAGGCTTAGTGATTTATCGGTGACAGCGAGTTTTTCATCAAAGTATTGCTCTACGCCTAAACCATCACAGGTTTCACAAGCACCAGCAGGGTTATTGAATGAAAAGATACGAGGCTCTAATTCATTAATACTGTAACCACATTGTGGGCATGAAAAATTTGCTGAGAATAGTTGTTCTGGTTGCTTACCTTCCATAAAGGCAACAATCAATGAACCATTACTCAAATTCAACGTCGTTTCTACTGATTCAGCAAGACGTTGTTTAATATCATCACGGACTTTAAAACGGTCTACAACCACTTCAATGGTATGTTTTTTGTGTAGTTCTAATGTTGGTGGATCGCTCAGATCACAAATGTCGCCGTCTATTCGTGCGCGTAAAAACCCTTGGGCAGCAAGACTTTCAAAGGTTTTAACATGCTCGCCTTTACGCTCTTTAACAATCGGGGCAAGGAGCATCATTTTGCTCCCTTCAGGATTTTCTAAAATGGCATCAACCATTTGACTAACCGTTTGCGCATTAAGTGTTACATCGTGTTCAGGGCAACGAGGGTCACCAATACGTGCAAACAATAAACGGAGGTAATCATAAATTTCAGTGATGGTTCCAACGGTTGAACGAGGGTTATGAGAGGTCGACTTTTGTTCAATTGAAATAGCTGGGGATAAACCTTCAATATGTTCAACATCAGGTTTTTCCATTAGGGATAAAAACTGGCGCGCATAGGCAGAAAGTGACTCTACATAACGGCGTTGACCTTCGGCATATAATGTATCAAAGGCAAGTGATGATTTTCCTGAACCAGAAAGGCCTGTAATAACCACGAGTTTATCTCTTGGAATAGTCAGATCGATATTTTTTAAGTTATGTGTTTTTGCGCCACGAATTTCTATGTTGTTCATTTTTATCACCTAATAACACTGTTAATTCAGACAGTATACATTAACCTTAAGTCTCTGCTCAACGTCTCTTTTTTTGTGGTTACTGATACGAGCCCGTTTCAGTATTTGATCACTTTTGTGGTGAAAGTAAGTATGAACAATTTTTTTGATTAAAGCTGAATAATTAAATCGTTATCTCATTCTCTTCTTATCAGTTAAAGTGGTTTCTAAATTAATTTAGTCCCACTTTACACTATATTGGATAATGACATGCCGTTAGATATTTTACTTTGGATCGGAATCATACTGTGTATATCGCAATCTGCGATATTTTCAGGATTAAATATTGCTCTCTTTTCTTTAAGCAGACTGCAATTAGAAGTCGAGTCAGGAAAAGGCAATAAAGCAGCCAAGAAAGTATTAGCATTAAGAAGTGATTCTAACTTTTTATTAGCGACTATTTTATGGGGAAATGTGGGTATAAATGTACTACTTACCTTGTTATCTGATTCCGCTTTGGCGGGTATTAGCTCGTTCTTATTTTCAACTATTGCAATTACTGTTATTGGTGAAATAACGCCCCAAGCTTACTTCTCAAGAAACGCATTAAAAATGGGTAGTTTATTGTCTCCCGTTATTCGTTTTTATCAGATTATATTTTATCCGGTGGCGAAACCGAGTGCAATTATTCTTGATAGCTGGTTGGGGAAAGAGGGTATTACCTATTTAGCAGAAAGTGAACTAAGTAGCATTATTCGTAAGCACATAGAGTCTGAAGAAACTGATATTAACCATGTTGAAGGGATTGGTGCGTTAAACTTTTTTAAACTAGATAAAATTTCTGTGTGTGAAGAAGGTGAGTTGATTGACTCTGAGTCTATTCTTGCTCTACCCACCAAAATGGATTTACCTATTATTCCAGAGATCACATCAGATCCGAATAACGAATTTTTACGACTTCTTAATAAATCAGGGCATCGCTGGGTTGTTTTAACGAATATAGCAGGAGATCCTTTATTGGTGGTGGATTCTGATGGTTTTTTACGGTCTGCATTTTTCGATTCAGAAAAATTCGACCCTTATTTATATTGTCATCGACCAACTATCATTAGTGATGAAACAACCATGTTAAATGAAGCTGTCATGAAAATGAAAATTAGCGAATCAATAGAAAAATCTTTTGATGGCGTCATCGACCGTGATGTCTTGCTTGTTTGGGGAGAAAGTAAGAGGATTATTACTGGCGCTGATATTTTTGGTTTATTGCTAAAAGGCATGCAACCTCAAGAGGTTTAGGCCTCTAATTACTGGCTAAATTTGTTCACATACTTTAAGGCATTCTGGATGGATAATATTACGCTTTGCCAACAAATAAATTTACCTGAAGGGCATAGTTTTATCCTTAATATGGAAGGACTTATCCTTGCTGTCGAGCATAAAAGCAAAGAATGGTGTGTGCATGTCAATCGACATCCGATCGAAGCTGGAGAAGATCGTTCGGTTCGTCTATTGAATGGCCAATTTTCTCCTGTCATCGGTGGGAAAATTAATCGCTATATTAATAGTGATAAAACAGATGTATTGGAAATAAAACCAACCCTTGCTGATCGGGCGGTGGTTTGTCGACCACTTTCACCTATTACTATTGTACCCGGTGCTAAAGTCATTATTTATTTAAGCATTCCAATGTGGTTTTCGATGAGTTTGTTAGGTGAGCAATCAATATTGATAAAAGAAATTGCAACACAAGTGTTATCAGATACTTGGTTTGGCCCTTCTACGATGAAAGGCGAGTTATGTTATGCAAGTCAAACCAGTGCGCGCTTAAATCTTGATAATTTGTCTGTTCGCCAACATCGTGTGACAACGCCACTCATCATTGAAAATAATGCTGATAACGATCTTATTTTCGAAAGAGTCTCATTACCTGTTCCTTATTTATCTATTTACAGGACAGAAAATGGCCAGTTATGGACACAGAATGCGACCTTAACAAGAGAAGACGATGGAGACTTTGCAAAATTAAAATTAGGCGATGCGCCAGTTGATACTTGCTTAGTGAGTGGTCCAAGAATTACCACTCATCATGGACAGCTAATTCGAGCTTTTAGTGCGATTTTTAATTAGAGATAAACGATGAATGAAATGTGGTTATACCTAAGTGATATTTTTAATGTCGATTGGATGTTCAAATTCATTCGAGCAACTGCTTTGCTTGTTGTTGGTTTTTTGCTCGCTAAATTTATTAGTTTTTATAGTGTTCACCTAACGGGGAAAATATTCAAGAGGCATTCCTCTCATCTGATTAAACGCATTAGTTATTATTCGATATTTTTATTGTTTATTTTTTCTGCTTTGCTGGAGCTTGGTTTTAATTTAAGTATTTTGCTCGGTGCGGCTAGTGTATTAACCGTTGCGGTTGGGTTTGCTTCTCAAACATCTGCTTCGAATTTTATTAGTGGTATTTTCTTGATGGCGGAAAGGTCATTTGTGATTGGTGATGTCATTAGAGTTGGCGGTACGACTGGTGAGGTGTTATCTATTGATCTTTTATCTGTCAAAATAAGAACCTTTGATAATTTATTTGTGCGTTTACCGAATGAATCATTAATAAAGTCAGAAGTGACGACGTTAACGAAATTTCCCATTCGTCGTTTGGATATTAAAATTGGTGTTGCTTATAAAGAAAATATTAGTCGTGTAAAAGCAATTCTTGAAAAAGTCGCCTTTGATAACCCTTTATGTTTAGAAGAGCCTAAACCGCTCTATATTTTTCAAGGATTTGAAGACTCATCTTTATCGATGCAGTTGTCCATTTGGGCAACAAGGGAAAATTTCATTGAATTAAAAAACACCATGCATGAAGAAATAAAAAATGCATTTGATGAAGAAAATATCGAAATTCCTTTCCCGCATTTATCTATTTATACGGGCAATAATACTGAACCCTTCCCAATCAAAGTCACTAAAGATGCTAAGAAAAAATAAAGTTTGAACGTTTTTGTTAGCGCTTAGATTCAGACTAAGAAGTAGATTGATAAATGCATTTATCAATGCTTATTATCAAGCTCTGACTAATCTAATTTTTTCATTAAAAACAATAAAATTTTTCACTTCCCTTTATCGCAATAAGAGGATATTTTCACGCTGAAATTCAATGAGCTTTTCTAGGCTCTAGAGATCTTATTTAAAAGTACTAACATCGAATCCCTTGGATTGGTGGTGTTAGCTTTAGCAACAAACAATAAAAATTATTAGAGAAAAATGCTATGAAAAAAACAATGTTAGCTGTTTTATTATCTGCTTTTTTGTGCAACTCAGTTTTTGCAGACGAAAAAACAGGTTATGTAGAAGAATACAGTGAAATTTTAGCTCAAGAATCGAATTCAGAGAATGAACTGCTTGAACATGAATCTATTGACTCTGAAACTATTGATGCTGAATATGTTGAGCCTGAGTACGTAGAAGCTGAATATATTGAAGAGAGTTATGAAGAGGCTATTGATACTGGCATAGAGGAAGCTTTAGAGTTATCAACGCAAGATAATCTACTAAGCATATTAGAATCTTGTAAAGAATATACACTCGAAGACGGTGTAGAAGAAAAAGACTTAAACAGTTACTTACTTATCTGCATTAATAATATTCTTAATGAAAATGGCTATAAATCTGTTAAATCAGTGCCTGTGGAATAATAGCTGATTAAAAATTCGCTCTCAATGCCGGTTATGCTAAATAGACTGCATGCTATATGGGTAATCTGCTTGGGAGTTTTTATCGTGGAGGTAGTTTAATACCTCCCAAATAAAGCTTTATTAGTGCGTTGTTTATTTTCATTTATTTTATTTACAGTATACTTATTAATCCTATAAGAATTAGTTCCAAGGATGAATTGTTATCAATTAATGATAACGTTGATGTTAAAATAATGGAAAATATTTAAATGAGCACGAATGCGATTGAAATCTATATTATCTGCAAAGATATTAAACTATTTGATTGGTTGCGAGCGAGTTTGCTATTAACTAACCTTAATCCGATAATTATTAAAAGAATTTCAATTGCTGACCTCTCTGAAGTTTCAGAAAAAAGTCAAACGGACAATTTACTGATAGCAGAGGAAATGTATTGCGATGATATTTTAAAAAGTATTTATTTTAATTTTAATCATCAACTCAACGAATTCCCTATTTTAATTTTGACGGAATCATTTAACGAGCCCCAAATCAATAATATCAGCAATTCAACCATCGATACATTAACTAAGCATTCATTAACTATCTTATTATTACAGCATGCTATTCAGTCTATTACTCGGGATTTTCAATTAACCCAAAAACTTAAAAAGCTTGCGCTCTTTGATGCATTAACGGGTGCTGCTAACCGCTATTTATTTGAAGATAGGCTTAATCAAGCGATAAAACAGACTAAGCGTCATTGTGAAGGTTTTTCGATATTGTATTTTGACCTTGATGATTTTAAACAAGTTAATGATTCCTATGGGCATGCAACGGGGGATCTTTTGTTAAAAGAGTTTGTCAGCGTAATAAAACAAGCACTTCGGGAAACAGACACCATCGCCCGGTTAGGTGGAGATGAATTCTCAATGATATTAGTGCAGGTAAATCAGCAAACCTTAGATATTATTATTAGTAAAATTAAAGACTTATTTAATGATATGTTTACTTTAGGTGGACATATAATCCCCATTCAATTCTCTATTGGTGGGGTCTGTATTGTTGATCATAGTCTTTGCCAGTTAAATGCCGAAGAGTTATTGAAAATAGCAGATAGCGCAGTCTATGAAGCAAAAAAAATAAATGGGACTTCCTCTGTAATTAAGTATCTTTGATTGTTACCATGTTCAAAGTTTGCATCCGCCTGGGAATATACTGATGCTTTTTCTCTGGTATGGCCAACTTATCAAGTAATAGCAAATCCGTTAATTAAATGATCAAATATTACGCAGAAAAATGAACGAGTTTAAGGCGAAAATTGCCGTAAATGTTGTCCATTTGCGAAAATCATAATCTAGCAGTAAGTTATTTTTACCAGTAAAACAATAAAATTTATTCGAAAGCATTCCTTCTGTAGTAAAAAGAGTTTTAAACGTCATGGAAATTTGGTCACATATCAACGCTAATGGGCTCGCTTTATTTGAGTACTTAAGCAATCATAAAACATTATTCACTTTAATATTAGCGCTTCTACTTTTTAGCCTCAAACATATTACTGTGATGGTCATTGAGCAGAGATATAGTAATAATAAACGCTTTAAAATGAATTTTATTAGCAACATATTTACGGTCTCTATGTTGATTATTGTTTTTAATGTTTGGGCTGTAGAAATTCAAAAATTTGCATTTTCAATTGCTGCATTTGTGGTGGCGATTGTGATTGCCACGAAAGAGTTTATTCAATGTTTTCTTGGTTTTATTTATATCCTGTCAAGCCGCCCCTTTAGAATTGGTGACTGGGTGCAAGTAGGAAATCATTACGGCGAAGTACATTCTAATGATTGGGCAAAATTGACCCTACTAGAAGTGGACATAAATGACTATCACTACACCGGAAAAACACTGTATTTACCGAATAGTCAGTTGATAACTGCACCAATTAAAAATTTAAATTTTCTTAAACGTTATGCGATGCATACCTTTGTCATAGTGAGAGATTGTAGCGTTAATCCTTTTGATTTTATTGATGAGCTTTTAGAACATGCTTGTGAATATTGTTCAGACTTTCATGAAGTTGCTATTCGATACAACCAATTGATTGAAAACCGTTTGGATGTGAAAATTTCTGGCCCAGAGCCAAAAATTCAAATTGCAACGTCAGATATCGGTAATACAGAGGCGCATTTCACTATTTTCTGCCCAACGGACCGGGCTCTTGAAATTGAACAGCAATTAACATCAGATTATTTGAGAATGTGGTTTAATAAAAAAGCTGGGTTAGAAAGCTCAAAATAAGTTTATACCCAGGTTTTATGGGTATAAACCAATGGCATTATAGTTCTTTTTCAGCGTATAACACTGTTCTATCTCTTCCTAAATGTTTTGCGCTATATAACGCTTTATCAGCTTCATCATAGAGCGACTGAAAGGTGCTGTCTGCAGTATTCATCGTGACACCTATACTGACTTTGACATGAGAGTTGCCTATTTTAATTTTAGCGATTAATTGATGTAAACGCTGACAAAATAATAAGGTATCTTGCTGGGTAATATCGACCAACAGGATTAAAAACTCTTCACCGCCAAAACGAGAAACGAGATCTGTTTTTCGAGCAAATTCCTTTAACTCCAAACCGAGATGTTGTAATACGCGATCACCTTCAGAGTGCCCAAAGCTATCATTTATTTTTTTAAAATAATCAATGTCGAGTTGTATTAAAGCGATTGTATAATGTGACCTTATTGCTTGCTTGATGGCTAAAATAGCTCTGTGTTTCATTTCTCGTCTATTTAATAACTGTGTTAACTCATCTGTAGAGACTAGTAACTTCAATTGCTCTGCTTGTTCTTCAAGCGTTTCTCTGGCTTGAATTAACTCTTCATAGAGTTTGTCGCGTTTAGATGCATTAAAAAAACTCCAATAAATAAAGCCTGAATCATCAATTTGAACGTTAACCGTGATCGGAATGCGTTGGCCTTGTCCATCAAATATGGTCAGTTGCATTTCTTCACAGGTGCGCTCATGAAGTAATGTTGGGATTAAATAAGTTTGGTAAAACACTTTTGATGCCGGCGTAAAAATAATATCGGCACTTTTTCCAATGAGTGCATCATGTTGCCATTTTAGTGCGCTTGAAAAATAAGAATTACAATAAACAATCACTCTTGCCGCATCTGTAATAAAAGTACCACAAGGAAAATCATCCATGGCATATTGAGATAAGTGAGGTGCTATTAATTGCTCTTGCAAAATTATTTATTGATATATTTTAAGATAGAAGCGGTAATTTGCTCTGGATGAGTCATATGCAAACAATGCCCATCAGCGTCTAACAGCTGAAGTTCGCTATCCGCTATCTGTTTATTTATGTACTCTCCTATTTCAGGGGCTGCTAATGAATCATTATTACTCTGAAAAATTAAAGTAGGATGCGTAATTTCTTTTAATATATGTCGATAATCAGAAAGGAAAGTGGCTTTAGCAAAGTTTTTGGCAATGATAGGATCCGTTGAGCAAAAGCTAGTAGAAAGCTCCCCAATCAATTCATTTGAATGCGTTGCTCCCATTACCAATGGCGCTAAATAATTAGCCCAACCGATATAGTTTTTATCCATTAAGTTCAATAGTTCTTGCAAATCTTGCTTTTCAAAACCTCCTATATAGTCTGGCGGAATATTTAAAAAGCAGGGAGAAGGGCAAATCATGATCAAGTTGGAAAAGGCATCTGGCATTTTAATGCTTGCCAGTGAACCAATGATACTACTGACTGAGTGACCAACAAAAATAGCTTCCGAGATTTTTAATGCTTGGCATATTTCGGTAACGTCTTGTGCGTAGCCTTCTAGAGAACTATAGCGTTTTTTACTGTATTCCGAAATATCAGAATGTCCTGAGCCAACGTAATCAAAAAGGACAATACGGAATACTTTTTCTAATTCGGGGGTCATAAATCGCCACATATTTTGATCGCAACCAAACCCATGTGCTAATAATAACGTTTTAGGGCCATTACCAATAATTTTAACGTTATTGCGTTTTAATACATCATCAGAAGATTGCATAATATTCTCATTTACTAGTACTTAGTCGTAGTGTCTTTTGAACAATAGATACTTGATTTTGGTTTACGAAGCGTTGTTTACTTTGCAATCATAGTAGCAATAGTGAGTTATTGGTAGATGATTAAACAAAGATTCTCACGAAAAAGCGCTACGGCATCACATTGTTTAACCAGAATAGAAGTTAATATCATTTACAAAGGCAATATTAGCGAGAAGGTAATAGTGATATTTTGTTAATAAATTTTTTTATTCTAAAGCTTTACCAGAGGAAATAGTTGAATAACGTCTTTAATCAGTTCTGTCTTTTGGCTTTTTGCTAAGTATGCTGCAAAAATTTCTCGCGAATAAACAGGTGCCTCTTCAATAAGAAATAAACGATTTTTCTCTAAATATTCAAAGGTCATTTGCCTTGGTAAGTAAGCACTTCCTCCTGCGTCAAGCAAGTAGTTTAAGGCAATTCTAGGCTGGTTAATGAAGTGTTTGACGGGTAATTCATCATTGAATTCTCGAAGGTGTTGGGTATTCACTGACTCGCCATAATCTACCATAATGTGATTTTTTAATGCAGAAATATTGTGAATACTGTCTTTATCTGTTGTCACTAAATGTAATGGTACAGTCGCCACTTTTTCTGTCACTAAGTCTTCAACATAAGGTGGTTCAAATAAAAAAGCGATATCGATAACCCGGCTTAGGAGGTTTTTTCTCATATCGATGGGGGAATAGGTTTTGGTTAATAAACTCACATCTTCTTTATTACGATGAATTTTTTTTAACCAATCTTGAAGAACAATATCCCAAATAGACATAATAGAGCCAATAACAAGTTGTTGGTTTTCATGCTCAGCAATACCCACGTCTTGTTTTGTCTTTTGCCACATAAAAACAATTTCATTGGCATGTCTGATGAGTCGATTTCCTTCAGGAGTTAGTTTCAAGTGCTTTTGGCTACGATCAAATAACAAAACCCCTAATTCATCTTCGAGCAATTTTATACGTGCACTAACCGCCGATTGAGTGATAAACAAATTTTCTGACGCAATTCTAAAATGTAACGTTCGAGTGACCTCTAAAAAAGTTTTTAATAAGTCTATTTTCATTTTCTCTCCCTGTCTTCCAATCAAAAAAAATGATTGAACCCATTAAAATTTAGCGTTTTATTATTTTAACATCCAACTATACACTACATTATATTATTTCATTAGCGCTTAATCATAATAGCAAATTCGTTAATTTAATGATCACCTATTACTCAGTAAAATTAGCTGGTTTACGGATGAATTGACTGTAAGTGGTTGCTCCACTTGAAAATTATTAACGTAAACCGGGTTTGTTTTAATCAGTAATATTGATCTGTTAGTTTGTGGAATTGGTAAAATATTTAAGCGTGATAACCAAAGGCGTACACATTATGAAAATAGCTATTTTATCAAGAAACAAAAACCTTTATTCAACGCGTCGCTTAAAAGAAGCGGGTGAGGCTTTGGGTCACGAAGTCGATATTATTGATACCTTACATTGCTACATGGATATCACAAGTACACGTTCGACAGTGCGTTACAAAGGTAAAGAATTACCACATTATGATGCCATTATCCCTCGTATTGGTGCTTCAGTAACGTTTTATGGTACCGCTGTTGCGAGACAGTTTGAAATGATGGGCACTTTTAATATTAATGAATCTGTTGCTATCAGCCGCTCTCGCGATAAATTGCGTTCATTACAATTACTTTCACGTAAAGGCATTGGTCTACCACGTACAGGATTTGCGAGACACCCTGATAACATTAAAGATTTAATTAAAAATGTAGGTGGTGCACCCGTTGTTATTAAGTTGCTTGAAGGAACACAGGGTATTGGTGTTGTATTAGCGGATACAGCTAAAACAGCTGAAGCGATTATTGAAGCGTTCATGGGCTTAAATGCAAACATTTTAGTACAAGAATTTATCAAAGAAGCTGGTGGTGCAGATATTCGTTGTTTAGTGATCGGTGGAAAAGTGGTTGCAGCGATGAAACGTCAGGGAGCTGAAGGTGAGTTTCGTTCTAATTTACACCGTGGTGGTAGCGCAGAAGTCGTTAGATTAACGAAAGAAGAGCGTGCTACAGCGGTCAATGCAGCTAAAGTCATGGGGCTTAATTTTTGTGGTGTTGATTTGTTACGCTCGCAAAATGGCCCAATGGTCATGGAAGTGAATTCTTCACCTGGCCTAGAAGGTATTGAAAAAGCAACGGGTAAAAACTGTGCGGGTATGGTATTTGATTTTATTGAAAAATCAATTAACGCAAATATCAATAATGTGAATGTTAATAAAACGCGCGGTCGTGGTTAATAACCACGGTTAATAGTCGCAGTTAATCGTTGCGGTTAATTAAAGAGAAAGGGGATTGTATGAATCAATTACGTATTGGGGAATTTGATATTTTGCCTGGTCAAACACGCAAAATTAATCTACCAGTTGCAAAGCTATATACCGATGCAAGTGTATCATTACCAGTACATATTATTCGCGCTAAAAGACCAGGGCCAATAATGTTTATTAGTGCAGCGGTGCATGGAGATGAGCTTAACGGCATTGAAATTATACGACGTCTGATCACCGAGAATAAACTTAAATTAATCAAAGGTACCTTAATTGCTGTACCTATGGTTAATGTTTATGGAGTAGTTAACCAAAGCCGTTACATGCCAGATAGACGCGATTTAAATCGATGTTTCCCAGGCTCTGCTAAAGGTTCTTTGGCAGGACGTGTTGCGCATATTTTTCTAAATGAAATTGTGAAGCATTGTGATTATGGTATCGATTTGCATACAGGGGCAATTCATCGTTCTAATTTGCCACAAATCAGAGCGGATATGGCCGATGAAGAAACAAAAGAGTTAGCTGAAGTATTTGGTGTTCCGGTTATTTTAAATTCTAACTTAGTTGATGGTTCATTACGTGAAGCCGCTGTTAGGAATAAAACTAAAGTTTTGTTATACGAAGCTGGAGAAGCCTTACGGTTTGATGAATTTTCGATTCGTGCTGGTATGAAAGGCATTTTAAATGTGCTTGCACATTTAGGAATGGTCCGTAAAAGCCGTGTTAGTAAGAAGAGAGTATTACCGTTTGTTGCAAATGGTAGCCAGTGGGTTAGGGCAAATGCGAGTGGTATTGTTCATAATATTGTTAATTTGGGAGATCAAATTACTAAGGGGCAATCATTGGCAGAAATCGGTAGCCCCTATGGCGATATATTAGGCGTTGTCATAGCGAATCGATCTGGCATTTTAATAGGTAAGCAAAATATTCCTTTGGTGCAAGAAGGCGAGGCAATGTTCCATGTTGCTTACTTCAGTGAAGATGATGAAGATATTGCAGACCATATTGAATCGGTGCAAGAGCTTTTATTGCCTCAACAACATAACGCATAAGTGAGAGTATTATGGTTCAAAAAAACAAAATAATCATTGGGCGATTAGAATCTATTAAGTTACCCGATTTAGCCATCGAAGATTTACAAGTCAGAGTTGATACGGGGGCAAAAACCTCTTCTCTGCATGTTGATAATCTGGTTAAAGTGATTAAAAATGGTAAGCCTTGGGCTAAATTTGATATTCACCCAGATGTACATAATGTGGATAAAATAGTCAATTGTAGTGCGCCTCTTTGTGATATTAGAAAAATAAAATCGTCTAATGGCACTGCTGAGCAACGATACGTGATACAGACTACTGCCATATTGGGTGATGAAACATGGCCGATTGAAATCACATTGACGAATCGTGCAGACATGAACTATCTGATGTTATTAGGCAGAGAAGCATTAGGTAAACGTTTTTTAGTGGATGCTTCGAAAGTGTTCCTTAACTCAAATTAAATAGAATGAAGGTGTGTTATGACATTATCGGAAGCGATTGATTTTATCAATATAACTGTGTTTAAAGTTGCAGAACAACCTGTCACAGTGGGAGATATTTTGTTTATACCTCTCTTAATACTGATTGGTTATACGTTAGCTAAATGGGTGATGAAAATCATTACTAAACGTTTAGTAACCAAAAAAACAGATCCTAATGTCATTCATTTATTGCAACGTATATTTTATATTATTGCGATTGCGATTTTAGCCGTCACAATATTAGATTTTATTAATGTGCCGATCACCGCTTTTGCATTCTTATCGGGTGCCATCGCGATTGGTTTTGGTTTTGGTGCACAGAATATTATCAATAACTTTATCAGCGGTTGGATCTTAATGTGGGAGCGCCCAATCCGCATTGGTGATTTTTTAGAAGTAGAAGAGACCAAGGGAATCGTAGAGCAAATTAATACACGCTCTACGCGAATCAGACGTATTGATGGCGTTCATTTATTAATACCAAACAGTAAGTTACTGGAAAACACGGTGATTAACTGGACGCTAGTTGATGATTTAGCGCGAACTTCAGTACGTGTCGGTGTCGCTTATGGTAGTCCTGCTAAAAAAGTGGCTGACTTAATTATGCAAGCCGTCAAAGACCAACAGGAAGTGTTAAGTGATCCTAAACCATTAGTCACTTTTGAAGACTTTGGAGATAACTCTCTGGTTTTTGAAGTTAACTTTTGGATTCATTCCAATGTTGAAGGTGGTTTACGTGTGGTTAGAAGTAATATTCGATTTCGTTTAGATGAGTTGTTTGAAGAGCATAATATTATTGTTGCTTTCCCGCAACGAGATGTCCACCTTGATGGATCATTAACTATTATTAATTCAAATAAATAGTGTATCTGATCTTTATTTGGGCAAAAAGTACTTCGTTTTGCAAAAGTACTACGTCTTAATGAGAGACTGAGCTAAAAAATAGTCTGTTAAGTTTGAAAGCGCTATTTCTAACCTGAATACTTTACTTAAAATAAAGTATTCAGGCACCATCTTACACTTTAGAGCCTTTGTTCATTGCTCAGCTAAAGTCAAAATAAATAAAAATCGAATAAGGATATAATATGTCTTTCGAAATGCTACCTGATTACATCGAAAAAGTAGAAAATTTATTATCAGAGGAAGCGCCTCTTGATAGCATTATAGCCGAGATTGAAGAGTCATTATTACCTGAACACGTCGCTATTTTATTAGAAGCCTTTCCGATTAAACCGCGTTTAATCATTTGGGAATCTTTTAATGCAGAATTTCAACAAAATATTTTTCTAGAAATGAAAAATGAATCTCGCCAAATGTTATTAAATGCATTGAGCGATGAAGATAGCTTGCCTTTATTTGATAAACTAGACGCGAATAGTTTATTAGAATTAACTGAAGACTTAAGTGATCGTTTTATTGAATACGCCATTTCAAAAATGTCGTCCAAACAGCGTGAACATTTCAAAAAAGCGCAAGACTACTCAGATAACGAAGTAGGGCATTGGCAAAGCTTTGACGAAAGAAAAATACTTCAAAAATTAAAAGTATCATCGGCGAAAAGAATTGCTGCAAAAGGCACTGCCGCTTTCACGGAAGTTGTTTATGTCACTGATAATGAATCGAAATTATTAGGTGAAATTGCGATTAATCGTTTATTAACCTTAGATGATAGCACCCCTTTAAATGAAGTGATTTTATTGGAAGTACAGGCTTTAGAAGCAACCATGGGCATTGATGAAGCTGCTGATGAAGTTATATTTTCAGGAAAAAGCGCGCTACCTATTATTGACGAAGATGGACGCTTAACAGGACGTTTAGACTTACAAGCCGCCTATAGACATAAAGAAGAATTAAAAGATAACCAAATAATGCAATCTGGTGGTTTAAGTGATGAGGAAGATCTCTTCGCCAGCGTATGGTTAAGTAGTAAAAACCGGGCTATTTGGTTGGGCATTAATTTAATCACTGCCTTTTTAGCCTCTTGGTTTATTGGTCTGTTTGAAGCAACCTTACAGCAAGTCGTAGCACTTGCTGTATTGATGCCTGTTGTCGCATCGATGGGGGGGATTTCAGGTAGCCAAACCTTAACCTTGATTATTCGAGGGTTAGCATTGGGGCAAATTACCGATGCAAATAGAAAAGCAATCGTGGCCAAAGAGTTAAAAGTGGGTGCGATTAATGGTGTATTGTGGGCTACTGTGATTGGTGTGATCACCTATTTTTGGTTTGAAACGCCGATGTTATCGCTGACGATTTGTATTGCTATTTTAGGGAATATTCTTGTAGCCTCTTTATCTGGCGTGTGGGTTCCTTGGGCATTAGACAAATTGAACATTGACCCAGCTTTATCAGGTGCTGTTATTTTAACAACGGTCACCGATATATTTGGGTTCATCGCCTTTTTAGGCTGTGGTACGTTATTGTTAATGTAGCATTTTATGTAATTACTCAGGACGTCGCTATTTAGGTTTATTTATGAAGTACATCCATGTACTTCATTGCTACGCAATTAGCTAAAGCTATTCAAATATGTTCCTGACATATTTGTCATCGTTGAAAAATGCTCACAAATTCA
>TARA_R110001583_G_scaffold169301_1_pt1 | contig 33522 bp, 35 predicted proteins | sample TARA_R110001583 | Tara Oceans TARA_R110001583 (sample SAMEA4398432) | marine metagenome | biome: Polar Biome; feature: [MES] marine water layer (ENVO:01000295) within the mesopelagic zone...; material: water (ENVO:00002006), including particulate matter (ENVO:01000060) such... | reverse complement strand
TTGTACAGCAGAAAAACAAGGCAGTCCGTCGGAGACTACCTGGCAACCCGGCGCTAAATGCTGTTTCGCCCACCGCTCGATCTCTTTGGAGCGAAAGCCTTTAACCACGTTCATATTCATGTAGATAGGGTGTCCGACTTCGTTCACGGCAACCGCAGTGATAAACGGTGTCTTATTTGCCGCGCCTCTCCCTGGCTTTCCGCCGCGGCGTTCGCCGCCCCAGTAAACGTCGTCCAACTGAATCACGCCGGACAGAAGCTTGCTGTCATCGCGTTCCTTCATCACCTGCATGATTTTCTGCTTCATGCTCCACGCCGTGTTGTAGGACACGCCCAGCTGTCGGCGTAACGCGAGGGCCGATAGTCCCGTTTTAGCCTGCGTTAGCAGGTGAATAGCCAAGAACCAGATCGTCAGCGGCAGTTTGGTCGCCTCGAAGATTGTGCCGCTAATAAGCGAGTGCTGGTGATGACAGCGATTGCATTGGTAGAGCGCGCGAGTTTTCAGCGTACAGTAGCTGCCACCGCCGCATTGTGGGCAGACGTAGCCTTGCGGCCAGCGCCATTGGAACAGGGCGGTGCGACACTGCTCTTCCGTGCCTTAATCTCGCATAAATTCGACGAGACTATAGCCTTTCTGAAACTGGATTTTGTTTTTCATCACAGGGTCCTCGCTCAAACCATCTACTTCAAGAGTAGCTGCTTAGCAGCTGGCTGAGCTTTCAGGGTAATCAGGAAAGCATATATTTTAATTAAAAGTTGATCATTGGAAATGATCTAATGTTTTTCCCACCATGCCTTCCTGACGAGCTTATTTTTAGCAGACTAATCCGGCACTGCATACTGACTGGAATGGAAGGGCACGACTATATGAATAATTATTTTGGTTCTACAAGAAAATCAATTCACCCATATCTAACATCAAACTTCATCGGCCTAAAAAACATATCAGAAGAGAGACCAATTGACATAATCAAAGAGCAAACACTTATCCCTCTATTCACTTACTTCTTGCCGCGCTACTCTAGCAAAATAATAGAAGCTGCAATCTCGGGAAACACAGCAAATGTCTGCAGACACTGCCAACTACCTTCTTTTAGAGGAAGAGAAAAACTTCAATTATATTCATGCGACCAATGCATTATAACGGACATCAGAAGATATGGGGTTAGCTATTGGCATAAAAGCCACCATATTCCAGGATGCAAAGTTTGCTCTGAACATGGAGTATATTTAAACGAGTCAATTTTACCTGAAAGACTTATTGTCGAACCAAATCTTCTACCAAAACTTTTAAAAAAATCACACAAAGCAAGAAATAACGAAATAATTCTGTCAAATTATTCCCACAAGTTTATTGAGAATATAGCGGAACACGAAAACAACCTTTTTGGGTCATACTATATTGACATACTATCGAATTTTGGATATACCACAAGAACAGGTCGCGTTAGAATAAAAAAGCTAATGAAGGATTTTTCATCATTTTATAATGAACTTGACACGACGTGTAGACTACTACTTCCAAAATCTCTCAGCGATTATAACTACATTCACTCGTTACTTAGAGATGATAATAACCAACATCCGTTCAAACACTTGGTATTCTCATGCTGGATTTTAGAGATTTTAAGCTCGTCTGAGAATAATTATAACTGCACCACATCTATAACCAATAACATTCCTGTCTTGAACGAAGCCACTGATACAAGCTTTCATATCAAAACGTTAAATAATAGTAGTTCAATTTCAGAAGCAAGCAGAATCACAGGCAAAAGTCGCTGCTATCTAAGGCGACTCGCCTCATTGAACAAAATTGAATTTGCCACTCAATCAACATTCACTAATAAATACGATAAATCAAAAATCATACATCTTGCCTATTCTGGAGTTAAAAGAGAGCACATTGCCATCTCAACAGGGGCTTCTTTGGGATATGTAGACTACGTCATATCTTGCGAACTAGGATTGGTTGAACGAAGAAAATTATGTAGGAAAGAATCAAAAAGGAGGCGATGCAGATTGCAAATTCTTCGTTATATGAGGAAAAACCCTCTCAGTAAATTGTGCGAAATCAAGTCAAACTGCTGCGCAAGCTACTATTGGCTATTTAATAACGACAAACGATGGCTTAATATAAACAAGCCCAAAACAGCATAAGCGCATAAAAAATTCATCACCACCTTAACTTCAATGAAGCAGCATAAAATCAACAACCCATTTGACATTGCCCCTAACGAAAGCCTGTCAGGTTATTTATTAAGAAGAAGAATTTTTTACTTCATAAAGAGCCCATCATATCTAATAATCAAGGATAAACTTGGGATTAGCATACCTAACTTTCCAAATGATGTTGATAAAAAAGAAAATCAATTATCACTAAACAACTACATATTAAAACACCACACCATATACCCGATTATAAAGCCGACACAGAATATCGATCTAAGAACAAGAATTCAATCAGTTTTCAATAGCAACAATAATATTAATGAGAAACTTCCAGGAATCAATCCTTCTATAAAAAGATCACAACTTAGATTTTGCCCCTATTGCCTCGAAGAACAAGTGATTAATCACGGTTTCTCTTGGTTATTACGCGACTGGCAGACACCGCTAATCAAACAATGTACAAAGCACAAGTCAGATCTTATAGGATACAAATGCGACTGCCTGAAGGGCAACATTAGTTATTCAAAAATTTCGAAAGGAATATTCACTGGCGAGTGTAAGAAGTGCGGCTGTAACATATGGGAAAAGCCAAAGCAAAGAAAAATGGTTGACCGAAGCTCAAGATGGATGTCTGAATCACTCGAATTTGACTGGCCATATTTGAGCAATGCCATTCACAAAACGTTTTTACACGAGAAGGTTATCGACGATCAAACCAGAGACAAAAGCAGCTCAAATCTCGCAATAAACCTTCTGCGCAAGCACTTCAAAGAAAAAGACAAGTCAGAAAAGGACATAATATTGAAGGATTTGCGAAAAATACCTTTTGCTTACGAAAAGCCATTCAATCATGAAATATTTTGGAAATTTGCTATTGATAGCTTCAAAAGCCCGAAATTTTTTTATAACTATCTAACTAATAGAGGAAAAATCGAGTATTTAAATTATGAAGAAATCGATCATGATGAAATATCTGAAGTCATTGAAAGTTGCCAGCTTCCAGATCACCTTGAGTTTATAGCTGAGCCCCCTTCAAGCAGCGATATAAATAACTATATTCGTGTCATTCTGTAGGATGACAAAAATAACTTCTCACAAACCGAGAAAAAGAAATTATAGAAAATCATATTTCACGAGAGATCATCCCAACAGGCCACATCCATAATACAATCTCATCCAATATCCCTAGAGAAAGATAATGCGCAGCACCTCAGCGGTATTACTCCCCATCATGAATTGGAGGATGCGGAAGTGATCATCGGCCCCATCACTAGCCAACTTAGTATCGATCAATGCCAATGCGATTCCTCTTCTCGCCGCACGAAAAGTACGGTGGTCCCATCCGCAACCAGGTGACGGATGCGCCATGGCCTGCCTTGTTTGTCGAGTTCCACCAGGCCAATGCCGGCTGCATTGAGCAGACGCCGACCCGATGGGCAACCTTCGGGCTTGCGGGGGATCACCCGCATGCGGCGCCGGCTGGTAAACCAGTTTAGCGGTGAACGCGGCGCGTACAGCCAGCGATTCAAACGATCCAGAAGGTCGAGCAGTCGTGCTGGAAAGGTGTTGCGCAATCCGCTGCTGCAAATCTGCCAGATATCCGGGCCGCCCGTCCGCCCTCGCAACTCAACATCGTAGACAAAGGAATAGTGCACGTCGCCGGACAGCACCACGAAATGCTGCGGGGTCTTGGGATGTCGAAACACGTTAAGGATCCCGTTTGCGGTTCCCGGGTGGGCCATCCAGTTCTCAGCGTCAACCAGCAACGGTTTGCCGATCCAGGTGAATATCCGCTGGATTACCTCGATCAGTTTTACCCCGAAGATCGGCGCAGCCGATACCAACAGGACTGCAGAGTGCCCTCTAAGCTGGTGTTGCAGGTCGGTCAGTGCTTCCCAGTCGAGCAGTCCGGAGGGTTTGTGCGCAGCAGACTCTGAACGCCAGCGACTGGTCCGGGTATCGAGCACGATCAGCGGAGGTTCGGTCGACCACTGATAGCCCCAGCGATTGAACCGTAGCAGTTGCTCGATGAGTGCTTCATGATCCACATCTTTAGTTTGTTGCAGCGTGTCAGCGACGGCGGTGAGTAGCGGCTCATCAAAGGCTTCAGGTTCGTTACCCCACCCCTGGTTGATCAGATAGGCGAGCAGCCCATTGCCGATAATCCGTTGTGAAAACGGGTGGCTGTAGACAGTCTCTTCCCATTCACGATTCAGATTCCAGTCGTCCGACAGGTCATGGTCATCGAAAATCATCGCGACCGGGAGATGGGCAAACAGTCGTCTTACTGCAGGAAGCTGTTCGACGAACGCGCTCACGATGCTCTGTTCTGCCAGGTATCGCTCGCGCTCTTTGGGCGTTAGTCCCTCAGGAATGTCAGTGGAGACCAGTCGCCAGGGTGCTGGCGACCAGACTAGCAGGTACATTGCCAGATATTCGCCAAGGGTAATCAGATGATTGTGGGCATTGTCGGCGGTAAACACCGGCTTCTTAACACCGCCGAAAAACACCTCCAGCAAGGCCCTGTTGCGTTGGACTTGTGGCAGCAACTGTTCGCGGCGGTAATAGCTGTCGCGGTGTTGATAAAGCGCTCTTGCGTCAGGCACTGCGTCGAGACCCAGTGTGGAGAGATCCTCCTCCGCCAGTCCGAGCCGCTGAATCAACTGGTGGATAGCGCGCAACATAGGCCCGGCTACGTCATCGGCATAGATCTGGTCGCCCGACAGTACCAGCATCGACGGCCAAGCCGTCGCTTCGGTGCTGGATGTATCGTCCTCGGACAGACAGCGGGCAAGTAAACGCTCCGCCTCGACCAACCCATCACCCGAATCATGATGCGGCATACGACAAGAACCATGAAGCACGCTGCCAACCCGGCTCGGCAGTATGAAGCCAGGGGCCGAACGCCCCGGAAAGCAAAGGTCGGAAGCCCACAGCGCCGCATCCTGCCAACCCTTATCCGGCTCGTCAGCCATGCGCAGGACGATGCGATAGTCGATCCAGCAGTCCATTGGCAGAGGAACTGAAAGCGCCAGATCGATCAGCAAATAGTGCAGGTGGCAGCCTGCCGCTAGCTGGCGGAAACCGGGGGAGCCTGAACCCAATTCGGCGCATCGCGGATCGCCGTCGCCAGGGTCAAATTCCAGGCGCACGTCGACCGGAGCTCGGGTGGCCAGCCATAGCGTCACGCGGTTTACCGAGGTACGACGAAGAATCGGCCCCGCGAGTACCAGTGGGATATAATCTGTTTCTGATCGCATAATGAACTTAAGCTGTGGCCTCGCCAATGTCAGCCCGACGCCAGTCATCAAGCACATTCCAGCTCCAGAAACGCTTTACTTTCAAAGGATCGTCTGAAATAGTTTCAGACCGGTCCATTATCAAGAACATAACGTTTAGCAACAGGGCTGCGAAAACAAAGGCAATCACTTGTGAAAAAGCGATAAAGGCAATAAAGAACAGCATGTTAAAATCTCAATTTTATAGTCATTCGGCCTGCAGATGTTCGTATGAAAAAGGGTTTTGATCACTTTATCTCGCGCTTTTTTACTCTTTCTTCATAAACCAATTCACCCGAATACGGGTTGAATCTGGCTTTAATTCTGAGCTTTTTGGGATTGAATCCGTATAGGTGGAAACAATGGGTCGACTCATCCAAGGCAACGTTGATAATCCTGTACCCTTGCTCGGAAAGCCTTAACTTGAGGGCTGTTTTTTTCATGACTTTCCCATCGGTGACAGGGCAGTTCTTCGCCTCTAGGGTGGCTGCACCTGAATTCACACTGATGGCAAGCAGAGAAGATACCGCAACAATTTTCAGCATATGTTTGAGCCTCGACGACACCATCACTAATCGACATATAATAAACTTTCCAGCGAAACTAATTTAGAGAGTCCAGAAACTCTGGTTTATATCCTTTGTGGCATAGCGCCACCCGTCGGTTTTGTGTATTGACTCTGGAACGATTCCAGTCGGTCAAATCCACCTTTCAATAATTTTGCTGGTCATCGGGTTAACAACCACAATTGAATAACCATTGTGTTTATCCACTCCGAAAGCTTCATAACAGCCACTCTCTTTATCCATATGCAGTCTCATGACATCAAAGCCACCCCGTTCCAAATTATCCTTTACTACGCGGGTGGAAACCACAGTTTCATCGTTGACAGAACAAGATGCCGTAGCACTTTCACCTCCAGCGTATAAAGCCATTACAAATAGCCATTCCATTTCACTTCCTCTCTTTAAAAAATTGCTCCAACCTTGAACCGGAGTTAATTAATCAACGTAAAAAAACCGCTATCTTGGACTCTCACAGGGGTTAATAACCTTATGGGCGTTCGCATCGTCAACGAACCTCCATGTTTTCCAGCGCCCTGAAGGGCTCACTCCGGGTTTCGATTAACCCCGCATCGGCCTCCCTAATAAACAGGGCCGCGACCCCGGTCTCATTCGCCACCGCGAGTCCTTACCAAGGATCGCACCGCTCAGGCTCCGAACGTGCTGTAGGCCAACCAGCTGTTGTAGCCGACAAACACCAGCAGTAGCAGCGCACCTTCCACCCTGTTGATACGCCCCTGACGCTTAAAGCCATAACCCATTACGAACAGGGCGAGCGTTAACGCCATCATCAGCGACCAATCCCGATACAGAACCTCTGCCGCCACAGAGATGGGATGGATCGTTGCGGCAATTCCGACGACCGCGACTGTATTGAAAATATTAGAGCCGATCACATTACCCAGCGCCAGATCATGCTCCCCCTTTCTGATAGCCATGATTGAGGAAGCCAGCTCGGGCAGTGAGGTGCCGATCGCCACAATCGTCAAGCCGATGATCAGGTCGCTCACACCGAAACTTTGGGCGATATCGACCGCGCCCCACACCAGGATACGGGAGCTTAGAATGAGTAGAATAAGTCCCAGCACCAGCCAGATGATCGCGTTTTTTAACGGCATGGCATGGTCGATGAGTTCCTTTTCAGTTTCAGCCGCGAGCACATCGTTACGCTGTTTCAATCCTTGAAATATCGTCCAGCCGAGCAGCCCTGCAAACAATGCCAATAACCCCCATCCTTCAGGCCGGGATATCTCGCCGTCCAACAACGGCATGGCCGCAAAAAGGGTAATCACCGCCAGTACCGGCAACTCTTTACGTAGAATTTTCGAGTGCACCGCAATCGGACTGATAAGTGCCACGGCACCCAAGACCAGTGCGATGTTGGTGATGTTTGAGCCGAAGGCGTTACCCAAGGCCAGCCCCGGATTACCTTGGAAGGCAGCCAGTGCCGATACCACCATTTCAGGCGCGGACGTACCGAAACCGATGATGATCATGCCGATCAGCAACGGGGACATGCCAGCATATTTCGCCGTTGCTGCAGCTCCCTCGACAAAGCGATCAGCACTCCACACGAGCAATGCGAGTCCTGCGATGATGGCTGCAATAGATAACATCATGATGAGAATCCTTAATTCAGAAACAGGGTATAGAGCAGGCCTGCCAGGGCCAGCCGGTAAAGTACATAGGGCCACATGCCGAAGACATTGAGGAGCTTTAAGAAGTAATGAATTGCAAGTAGCGCGGTCAGAAAGGAGGTCAAGCCCCCGATCAAAAGAACCGACCAGTCCAAACGAACGGGCACCAGAAAAGCAGCTTCCGCGAGCTTGACCGAGGCGGCTAGCCCGGTGATAGGGATGGCCAGCAAAAAGGAAAAGCGCGCTGCCGCCTCACGGCTCAATCCGAGCAGCAATCCGGCGGTTAGGGTTGCTCCAGAGCGAGAAGTGCCCGGAACCAGTGACAGGGCCTGCGCACATCCTACCCACAGCGCATCACGCCAGGTGAAGTCATCTAGGCTGCGTTCTGACCTGCCTCGCCGGTCAGCCCAAGCCAGCAACAGAGCGAAAACAAGGGTGGTTGTGAAGATAACCGGCACCGAACGCAATGTCGTGTCGATCAGATCCAAGAGCAACAATCCTGCAAATCCGGCGGGCAGCGTACCAATGAGCAGCGACCAAGTGAGGCGGCTCTGGCCGACCTGTCGGCGTTCGCGCAGGGAGCGCATCCCATCGAGGGTCAGCACGCGAACATCGTGCCGAAAATAGAGCACGACGGCGACCAGTGTGCCCAGGTGCACGGCCAGATCGAAACTCACTCCCTGGTCGGGCCAACCGGTAAAAACGGGCAGCAGGATAAGATGCGCCGAGCTGGAGATGGGCAGGAACTCAGTAATCCCTTGGGTCAAACCCAGAACAATAGCTTGAATGGCTTCCACTTAACCGCCTCCTTCGCACGGAGGAGCGATGAATACGGCTGGCTTGCACGACGCGGGTATCATCACGTCAATCATGAAATGGCCACTATAGGCAGGCCGTTCAAAGACGACCGACGGCCACCCTTGGCGCAGTCTAAAGGCGTCTTCAACCGGGGACGGATGGACAACGGTTCTGCTAAGGGGGCAGATCCCCCCAACCTTGCCATCCGGTTCAATTTCCTGGCGATAAGTAGCGGACACATCAATTAATCACCAGGTAGTGCGGACCGCCACGGCGATTAACGAGGAGCAGCAGAGAGCCTGTGTTCTCAACCATCACCGCCTGGAATTCGGCCAGTGACCGTACAGGTTTCCGGTTCGCGGTCAAAACCCGGTCATTGGCCCTGAGCCCCCCCTGAGCAGCCGGGCTACCTGCGGCCACCCGGAGTACGCGCACCTCCTTGTTGCCGCCGTCTATGACTACGCCGGCCAAGAGCACGTGTAAGGCCTTGGCATCAATCTCGACGGCATGCGGCGCATCAAGTGTTGCGACCAGGTCTATGCGCTGCCCGCCTCGAAGTAGTCGGATAGTGAGGCTGTTGCTTAGGGTTAGTACGCCCAGCTTGGTTCGAAGGTCTGTGACACTGTTTATCGGTCTATCGTTTATCGCGACAATCACATCACCCGGTCTAATACCGGCGGCAGCGGCTGCAGATCCGGCTTTGACGTGGCTGACCAACACTCCTCTTTCACCCTCAGGAAGATGAAAAGCCTCTGCCAGATCGGGGCTGAGATCTTGTACGGAAACCCCCAGGTTACCGCGGCGGGCTTCGCCGTCCTCGGCCAGGTGCGAGCTGATGGTTTTCGCCATATTGCTTGGAATTGCGAATCCGATACCCGAATTGCCGCCTTTCGGTGCCATAATGGCGGTATTAATTCCGATCAGCTCGCCTCTGAGGTTGATCAATGCTCCACCGGAGTTGCCTGGGTTAATGGCGGCATCGGTTTGAATGAAGTTTTCATAATGTTCGATACCCAGCCCGGTGCGTCCCAGAGCACTGACGATGCCGCTGGTCACGGTTTGCCCAAGACCAAAGGGGTTTCCAATTGCCAAAACAAAATCACCGACTCGTAGCCGGTCGGAGTCGGCCAGAGGTAGGGCTGTGAGTTTGTCGGCCTCGATCTTCAATAACGCCAGATCCGCCCCTGGATCGCTACCGAGAAGCGTCGCACTGAATGTGCGTCCATCCACCAGTGCAATTCGGATATTCTCCGCGGCGGTGATGACATGATGGTTGCTGAGAATCAGCCCCTGATCACTATTGATAATGACGCCAGACCCTGCTGTCTTGCTTCTGCGGAGCTGCCCTTTGTCGGATGCCGGGGCAGAAAAGGTGGCGATATTGACGACAGCGGGGGATACTCGATCAACTAAAGAAGCCAGACTAGGAAGCGGGTTGCCGAGCGAGCCCTTGGCAGGCAGTGCCGCCTGTGCGGGAGCCAGTGAAAGCAGCAGAGTTATGCTCAGCAACCAAGTAAGGGAGCGCCTCATATTATCCGTTTCCTGTAAAATCAAATCCCGAGCCAACTCGCTCCGGCAATGGTGCTTCGACGTGATCTACTGAGTCTTTCCGGCAATCGACATCACCGCACAACGACCTTTGCGGTGCACGATATGATTCGTTGGTGGGGCCATTGAGCGTCGATGCTTCGAAGCCTAGGGAATGGGTGTCCAGATAAGATTGAAGTGAGCTTATTTGAATGGCTCCTTGGCATAGTATTTCGGGCGCGCCTCGACTGAAATCGATAAGCGTTGGCCCAACAGTCGCTTTGCTGCCGATGCTTGCCAATCTGGTATGTCTTTCAATCTGGCACTTGTTTCCAAAACCAAGCGCGCCCGTAGTCGCAATACCGCCTTTGAAATCAAACAGCAGCCTTTGCGCCACCGGGTGCTGGGGTATGTTAAGCCTGATGGTATCCCGCCCACCGGTGATCCCATCTGAGATCTTCAGGTCACGTTTTAGAACCATCACCAGAGGGCCTGGCCAAAATTCGGCGCCCAAATACCAAGCGGCCTCCGGGATGTCTCGAGCCCACCTTCCCATGTCACTGATATGATGAAAGTGAACCGTCAGTGGGACGCCAGCCGAATGGCCGGTAGCTTTAAGAAGACACCGTACCGCCCTGTCGCTCATCGCGTCAGCTCCTACATGGACCATTTCTTCCGTGGGGGAAGCGAATTAATCCGCAGCGCCGCAATCGAGCCACAGCGTTTCTGGTAAACCTATCGTCACCCAGCATAGGGAGCCTCTTCACAATGTCTGGTGGGCTAATTGCCCGCTCTGGCGCTATCCTTTTTTCGGCGCTGTCTTCAAGCGTTAAGGTCCTCGCCACCCAATCCAGATCAACGGGGCAAGGAAAACGCTGTCGATGAACGCCGAGCAGGGCTACGGACATGGTGAAACCGATGAGTCACCCAACACAGACGCTGGCAGATCCACCATGCGATGCAAGGAGGTGTCTAATGCTGTAGGGGAATCTGCTGTGGGAGCGTTTCAGCGGCAAATGGTCCCATGTCCAGTTCTTAAACTGCGAATAGAGACGGCGGGGCGTGGGGGGAGTAAAGAGAATATTTGGAATTAAGCAGCGCGCTGGGTTTGGGCTCTGGCGTGCTTTCAAGACGCCGATACTGTGTTTTGACCCGTGCTTTCTGGGTGGGGACAACAGCCTTCGTTTTAGGGCTTCCGATCAGGTAATTCAGGCGAGCAATGCTTCCCACAGCGGATCGGCCTGACTCAAAGGCCTCGTCTTGAAAGTCCATCTCACTGTATTGAATGTGAGAGGTTAGCAGGGGCGAGAAAACGACTTCGCTGCCGTGTGCCCGTACCGCTAGCACCAACAGCGCGACAGCAGTCATGATGTAATGACAAAGTCGTTTCATTGACCGATTACCTTTGAGTTTAAACGCTGTTGTACTCGAAGTGCGCTCTTTGCACAACATGAGATTCATGCCTGCTGTTATCCCCGCTGAAGACCGTCCAGTCTATCGGCTACACCGACATCCAAATACCACTATGGAGCGGCCGTCTGATGCTTTAGAGGCCAGCATGAAACAGCATGCCAGCTCTCGTTTAGCAAGGGACAATCGGCCATATTATCCGGTTAACCGAAGTCGAACAGATCTGCCAGCAAGGATTTGTGACGCTTTTTCCGATGGTGATGATCATGACGGGAATACGTACTTTCAGTTTGGCGCTGCGCCGGTTGATAGGCCGGCGGAGGTGTATCACGCTCCGACTCTGTACGTTCAATAATCCGATCAAGCTCGCCTCGATCTAACCAAACTCCTCGACACTGCGGGCAGTAATCGATTTCGATGCCTTGGCGTTCACTGATGGAAAGGTTCACCTCTTTGCATACGGGACATTTCATGCGGCGTGCTCCTCTACGTTATGGATGACTTGCGATTGCTTGGTATATACCCACACTGCTGCGGGCGGTAAGTTCATGATGACCCATGATGTACGCTGCCCTTTAAGACCTAGGGTCGTTGTCAGGGGCAGTGCGAGAGGCGGCTGAGGTGAATAGGTAAACTGTATCAGTCGGCCGCCCTCGGGCAGAATGGCAGCCATTTCGCTTAGCACGCGCAATCGTTGCCGTCTCGGTAGGCTTAATAACGGTAAACTAGAAACCAGCGTAACTGGCTGGTCGATGCCATGCAGACTAATCAGTTGGCGCAATCGGGAGGCATCATCTTGCAAAACACGCACATGCGGAAAACGCTGCTTTAAGAGCCCCGCCATCGCCGGTGATTTTTCGATCAGACATAAGCGGTTTGCTGCGATGCCTTTCGCTAGTAGTGCCTGGGTGAGGACACCGGTGCCAGCACCCAGCTCAACCACCGATCCGAAGCCGGATTCTACCTGAGCGGCCATTGCGGTGCAGAGGCCTGACCCACTTGGTAACAACGCTCCGACCTCACGTGGGCGACGTAACCACGCCCTCCAAAAAAGGCTGATTGGCAGTACGTTTTTGCTCATCATAACAATCCTCGGTCGAACACTTTTCTGGACAACTTATGCGCTTCATCCAGAACCAGAAGGCTGGAGGCCTCTTTTAGCTCCCTAACAGCCGGCTCTTCGGTCAGGCTGAGCCAACATTGACGTTGAGTGGGGGCAGTCTCTGCGGGACGATCATCGGCGCTCATCGGCTCCTTTCCTCTGTGGGTAGACGGCTAACCAGCAACCGTTTCAGCTCGGCAACGTCCTGACGAAGAACGCGCATCTCACCATGCAGATCGCCTTCAATGTGTGCTTGCGCCTCGTGCAGTACCTCCCGCGTTTCTTGATGCTCGGATTCGCTGTAGGTTTGCATGGCGTTGACGATAATTGCGATGAACAGATTCAACATGGTGAAGGTGGCCACCAGGATGAAGGGAATGAAGAAAGCCCAAGCATAGGGGAACTGCGCCATCACTGGCCGGGCAATCCCCATGGACCAGCTTTCCAGCGTCATGATTTGAAACAAGGTATAGAGTGACCGACCGAGGGTTCCGAACCACTCCGGGTAAGCTTCGGCAAACAGATTCGTCGCAATCACCGCGAAGACGTAATACAGAATCAACAACACGAGCGCGATGGAGCCCAAGCCGGGAATCGCTGCCAGCAAGGCACCCACCACACGGCGCATACTCGGCACCATGGTTAACAGACGCAAGACCCGCAGTACGCGAAGCGCACGGAGTATCGCAAAGGGCCCGGACGCTGGCACCAGCGCGATCGCGACCACGGCAAAATCAAACAGGCTCCAGGGATCACGCCAGAAGGCCGCACGATAGACAAAGAGGCGCGCAACAATCTCCACCACGAACAGGGCAAGAATCGCTTTATCCACCATCACAAGGAATCCGCCGGCGCTGGCCATAACTGCGTGCGATGTCTCCAGCCCCAGCAGAACGGCGTTGACGATAATTAACCCGATGATCGCCTGCTGAACGCGCGCGTGTTCAAGAACGGCCTGAAGTTGTACGCGAAATGTCAAAGGCGCGTAATGCTCGGATCTCATTGTGGCCATTGCCTCATAACGACCTCCAATACCCCACCATCACGACGACGAAGCGTCATTTCAATCACCTCACGGTCATTCTGGAAACGGTGCCGTTCTTCGGTCTGGGTAGCAGACACTACCTCATGGGTGTAGGTGTTGCTGGTGAACTCCCGATCGTAGTGTTCGAGCACCGAGGCCAGATCGGCACGCCCCGTATAAACCACTCCGAGCTGATCTTCTTCACGTTTGAAGGAAATACGAACCAAACCGGGATAGCGCAACACAGGACCGATATCACTGCCGCTGACATCCTGCTCTGGCAGATCCACGCCCCCCTGTGGCAACCACCTTTTGACAACTTGGCTGACCTCTGGCGCGACCCCCTCCAACAACGTCAAGGAGTCCCCGGCAAGCATTTCAGCCCCCTGCTTGAGTTCAGGTGATGCCTTGTCCACCAATGCCATGGACTCCTTGGCGACCTCTTTTCCCGTCTCGGCCAGATGCGGTGCTTGAGACCATAACCAGGACGCCAGAGAGATACCTGCCCAGACCAGCAAGCCCATCAGCAGTACTCCAATGGCTCCAATCACCATCCAAACGCCAGCCGGAACCCGACGCAGATAAGGAAAAACCTGCCCAATCCGTTTGTATTTGTGAAAGCTACCCATCGACATTCGTCCTTACGATAAATAAAGGCTCTCGCCCTTAGCGCTTCGACGCAGTTTTCGCGCCAACCTTCTCTTGGCCCGTGCGATGGCTCTGTCCGCTGCTAAGAAAAAGTCGCGTTGCGTCTCTTCAATCTCTATTCCTGTTACACCTTTGGCTTTGATACCCACGATGCAAAGCTTGTCGGGACTTCCGCCGCGATCACGCTCACTATCTAGCTGTACAGTAATCCTTTCCAGGCGATCTCTGAGGTGCAATAACTCAACATCGAGGCGTTTAGCGTGTAGCGATGTGATCCCGGATAATGCTGCTAAAAACCGTACTATTGGAGGAGATGCTGATATAAACGCGCATCGAGTCATCACTCTCTACAGATAGTGTTAGTCAGACTGGACAGTCTATCCGGCTAAAAGCACAATTAAAATTCGAATATCTTTTGCGCTTCATTCGCCCATAACTGATAAGAAGGTGTCATCCGTGCTCAACTACAAACAACTCTTTTATTTTTGGCATGTAGCGAAACACGGCGGGATTACCCGCGCCGCTGAACAACTTCACCTAACCCCTCAAACTATCAGCGGACAGCTGAGTGAACTGGAACGGTCCCTCGATGTAGAGCTTTTCCAGCGAAGCGGCAGGCGATTAGTACTGACTTCCGCAGGCAAGTTAGCGCTGTCTCACGCCGAGGAGATATTTCAGATCGGCACCGAGTTGGAAGCGCTGATGCGGGGGGCGCGCGAAGCGGGCGAGCTATTGTTAAAGGTTGGTGTGTCTGATGCGATTCCCAAATCCATCGCCTACCACTTGCTCGCTCCCTCCTACCAGCTCTCAGAACCGGTTCGGATGATTTGCAACGAGGGTAAACTGGAAAGTTTGTTCGCCGACCTAGCTGTCCACAGACTCGATTTGGTTATCGCTGATTGTTCTCTACCCAGCGACATCGGCGTGAAAGGGTTCAGCCATCTGTTAGGCGAGAGTGTTACGAGTTTTTACGCTAAATCTGATCTGGCCGAACACTATCAAAGCGACTTTCCCCAATCGCTGCATGGCGCTCCGATACTTCTGCCGGGAAAGGGAAGTGCGCTAAGACCAGCTCTGGATCGCTGGCTTTCAAGCAGTGGCATCCAGCCCATTATCAAGGGTGAGTTTGATGATGCGGCGCTGATGAAAGCGTTTGGTCAGGAGGGCGTTGGCATTTTTCCGGCCCCCCAGGTGATCGGGCACGAAACTGAACACCAGCATGGCGTTGATGAGATTGGCCAAGTCAGTCAGCTTAGTGTTCGCTATTATGGGATCTCAGCAGAACGCAAACTTCGGCACCCTGCTGTGCAGGCAATTAGCAAGTCAGCAAAAGAAACTCTTTTTAATCAATGATTGTGAAGCTGGTTCCCTCTCCGAATCTATCAGGATTAAAATTTATCGGGCCTCAATGCTTCTACATCACTGGTGAACAGAATCATCGCGTAATCGTCATAATAGTGCTCTCGGACGTAGGACGCGATGCGGCTTGCTGTTTCACTATCGCACAGTATCTCAATTCGGATATTCCCTGTAGCATTCCAGCCGGCATCACGCACGCCGCGACTACCTTTTCCTGAGGCCTCGGTAACTGGGGTTCTACCCTAATTTCACGGACACAGCCCAACCGAGCTGTATTCCATCAAATGGCTCAGCAGCATTGTCATTCGAACGAGCCGTCCCGGCTTAAGTATTCTCATGGCTGACGAGTTGGTTGGCTGGAACGGGGGCTGTCTGCTGCACTATCAACCCATTGTATCTGCCGTTGCGGGAAGGGGATGGTTAGACCTGCCGCTTCAATCTGCTCTTTTACTCGCTTGTTGAGGTCCCAAAGTGTGAGCCAATAGTCGTCCGTTGAAGTCCAGGCCCTCAGCTGCAGAGTGACGGCACTGTCCGCCATGGCCGCCACCATCACCTGTGGCGCAGGCGCGGTTAGTAAGCGTGATTCTGACCCGGCAATATCCCGCAGTACCGCTAGCCCGTCATCAATCGAATCGCCGTAAGCAATGCCCACCAGAATATCCATGCGGCGTTTGCCATTGCGAGTGAAGTTCTTAATAGGTGCACCCCAAAGCGTGCTATTCGGTGCCGAGATAAAGAGACCATCCGGCGTCTCGAGCTGAGTTGTGAATAAACCCACTTCGCTCACCGTACCGATGATCGAGCCACATTCGATGAAGTCCTTAACCCGGAATGGGCGCAGGATCAGCAGCATGATGCCCGCCGCTATATTGCTCAAGGTGTCTTTGAGCGCAAGGCCGATCGCCAATCCCGCCGCGCCCATCAGTGCGATAAGGCTGGTCGTGTTGACCCCAAACAGGTCCAGCACGATCACGACACCAACAGCGTAAATGGCATAGGCTGCAACCGTCGATAGCACCGGTATCAGAGTATCGTCCAGCTTGGCAAAACGATGGCCACTCTTATAAATAGCCCTCCTTGCCAGCCCAGCAATGATATAGCAAACAATTACGACGGCCAGCGCAGACAACAGATTAAAACCTAACGAGTTAATCTGTGCGGTATACTGCTGCCAAAAGGCTGTAAGGGTACCCATAAATATCAATTCCAAATTTCAAAATAGCTGCACAATCAAAGATTATTAAATCCATTGATAACTAGGAATTTTCCTAGTAAAGACAAGATGAATAAAACTGGTCTGAGCTAATCAGATTGGTCAGATTAAAGCTAACATTGACACTCCCGGCCCACATAAAGCTGGTGTTTATTTGATTCCTCAGAAAATCTATACGACATCATGCTAAACATCACTTTTATACACAAAAACGCCAAGCAATACGCCACCAATTGAGAGAAAACAAAGAATATAGCCAAATACATAAAATCCCCTGGTGCTTTGTTTTTAATGATGTTTATTTATTAGCAAGTTTTGGCCACAGCCTTCAATTAAAACAACAGTTTTTTCAACACAGGAAAACTGCATGCTTGAAATGAAAGTCTCTATTCTCACGGTCTGTCATCCATCTCAGCATCTTTTTCTGGCGAACCTATTAGATCCTCGCTTTTAATATCCATCCACAACAACAGGCTGCTAGCCACATAAATCGATGAGTAGGTTCCGACGGTTACCCCGACCAGCAATGCAGTTGCAAAACAATGAATGAGAGTGCCTCCGAAGATAAACAAAGCGACAAGCACTAACAGTGTGGTAATAGATGTCATCAACGTACGACCCAGAGTCTCTGTTAAGGACCTGTTGATGATCGTCAACGGTGTTTCCGTTCGCAATTTACGGAAGTTTTCGCGAATTCTGTCGGCAACGACGAGACTGTCGTTCAGCGAATAGCCGATCACCGCAAGAATGGCGGCTAAAACCGTTAAATCAAACTCCAGTTTAAAGACCGAAAAAACGCCGAGCACAATCAAAACATCATGGAGTAGCGCGACAACGGCTCCGACGGCAAATTTGATCTGAAATCTAAGAGCGACATAGAGCATGACCCCACCAAGGGCCAAGAGCATTCCCAAGCCGCCCTGCTCCCTTAAGTCTTCACCCACCTGTGCTCCGACGTATTCGGCCCTGAGCAGCTTGATAGACTGTTCAGTGCCCATGCGCAGCGCCTGAACCACCTCGTCGCCCAATGAAGGCGTGTGGGTGGTGGCCAATCGGATAAGGACCTCCGTGGGAGTCCCGAAAGTTTGCACCACGGCATCAGGGAAGCCGGAACGCGCCAAGGTGTCGCGAATATCATTGAGCGAGACGGGACTGCTATAGCTCACCTCTACCAGCGCGCCACCGGTAAAGTCGAGCCCCAACTGAAGCTGGTTAAATGTCAACGAACCGATGGAGATCGCCAGCATTAGCAGAGATAGTATGGCTGAATAGGTCCGCAAACCCATGAAATTCATTATGTCACTGGCTTTCATCGCGCTATACCTCCCAACCAATGGGCAAGCGTTTTAAATGCCTTCCACCATAAACAAGGTTGACCAGCGCCCGAGTGACGATGACAGCCGTAAACATTGAGGACAGGATGCCGAGAGATAGCGTGACTGCGAAGCCTTTGACGGGGCCGGTTCCCACCGCAAACAGAATCAGGGCTACCAGAAGTGTTGTGATATTGGAGTCGAAAATGGTTCCAAAGGCACGCTCAAACCCTGCATTAATCGCCGACTGAGGCGACAATCCGCTTTTCAGTTCCTCCTTGATTCGGGAAAAAATCAGGACGTTGGCATCGACGGCCATACCCACAGTCAGGACAATGCCGGCGATTCCGGGAAGGGTCAGCGTTGCCGATAGAGCAGACAGCGCCGCCACCAGAACCAGCACATTGAGCCCTAGGGCAAGGTTGGCGATCAACCCAAATGCTTGGTAGTAAAGCAACATGAAGAGGACTACCAGCCCGAAACCGACGCCCATGGACGTCAGTCCCAGGTTGATACTGTGCTGTCCGAGGCTAGGTCCAACGGTACGCTCTTCCACAATGTAGACAGGGGCGGCTAAGGAGCCCGATCTTAGCAATAGCGCCAGTTCGGATGCTTCGGTGTTACTTAGCCCTGTGATCCTGAATTGAGAGCCCAGTGCCGATTGTATGGTGGCCAAACTGATAATTTGCTTGTTAATGACAGGAGCTTGAGCGCCGCCTGACTGGCGTCCGTCTGAACCTGGCTGCTTATATTCAATAAATAGCGCGCCCATCCGACGCAAGACAGCATCACGGGTGGCCCGCTGCATCATTTTTGCGCCCGCGCTGTCGAGCGTGATGGATACCTGCGCTTGCCCGGTTTCACCAAAGTTGCTCTGGGCATTGGCCACATTACTACCGGTCATAATGACATTCCGTTCCAGAACCGCGCTACGCTGAGGGTTGTCACGGAACGGGAAAGATTCGGTGCTGGCGAGGGATGCATCTGGCTTCGCTTCTAAACGAAATTCCAGATTGGCCGTCTTGCCTAAGATTCGTTTCGCCGCAGCGGAGTCTTTGACGCCCGGCAGCTCAACTACGATACGGTTGTGTCCCTGCCTTTGAACCAGCGGTTCGGAGACTCCCAGCTCGTTAACCCTGTTGCGAATAGTCGTGAGATTCTGGTTAATCGCGATACGTTCTATATCTCGGATTTCAACGTCGGATAGTTGAATGATGAGAGCTAGTTGGCTCTGAATATCCGTCTTCAGCCGAAGTTGCGGATACTTCTTGCTCAGTAGCCATCGCGATTCATTCAGCATCCCCTCCGTCTCGAAATACACAGAAAGAGTGTGCTCATTGATGTGGGAAAATTTTTTGTAGCGTAGCTTTTCCTGGCGGAATAAATGGTTAAGCTCATCCTGATAGACCTCCATACGCTGAACTACCGCGGCCTCAACATCCACCTCGAGCAGAAAGTGCACGCCTCCGCTCAGATCGAGCCCTAAGTTAAGCGGTTTCCCACCGATGCTTTTCAGCCAGCCAGGGGTCATAGGGGTTTGGGCAAGCGCAACAACATACGAATTTCCCAGCCACATCTGTAGCTGCTCAAGGGCGGCACGCTGCTGCGCCGGGGTTGAAAAGTGAAACAGAATTCCTGTTTTAGTCAGCTCTGCAGACACCACTTCAATCCGTTGACTGCGCAGGTCATCCTCCAATTTTGTCAGTAATGACCGGTCGAGAGCGACGGTGCTATCGCTGCCGGATACCTGAACAGATGGAGCCTCAGAGAAAAAGTTTGGTGCGACGTAGATCATTGCCGTTAAGAGAGCGATAAGGATCGCTACATATTTCCAGCGGGAGTATTGGTTGAGCATAAGTATTACCTGATAGATGACCTGGCGCGGACCAGCACCGGCCACCCCTGCCCCTGAGTAGATGCCAAAGGACAGCGGTGGAGTGGTTGAGGGTGCTGGTCAGCCCGGTTGGCTCATAGGCTTACACAAGCTGATATACGATGGCGCCTGCAACATAGCCAAGCACTGCCAGCGGAGAGATGTTCTTCAGATACCAGAAGAAATTGATGCGCTCCATTCCCATGGCAGCGACACCTGCCGCGGAGCCAATGATCAGGCAGCTTCCGCCTGTTCCAGCGGCAAAAGCCAGGAACTGCCAGGTGGAAGAATCGGTCGGGTAAGTAGCAAGGTCATACATGCCCATGGTCGCTGCAACCAAGGGAACGTTATCCACAACTGCGGACAGGAGTCCGATAAGGAAGACGATGGCATCAATATTTCCAATCGACTGATCTAGTTGATGGGCAAGCATGTCGAGCAGACCCACGCCGTCCAGAGCGCCGACCGCCAGTAGTATACCCAGGAAAAACAGCACACTGGGTGTATCGATTCGCTTGAGTATGCTGATGATATGGAGTTCGGAGTCCAACGCCTGCTGCCTGTCATCATGCATCAGCTCACTGACGATCCAGAGTATCGATAGGCTGAGAAGCATGCCCATGAACGGAGGAAGGTGAGTCAGGGTTTTAAAGATAGGGACGAACAGTAACCCGCAGATACCGACGCAGAAGATGATGTTGCGATGGAGGTCTGATACTACTGCACCCTCCCCTGAGGTATCCATAACCACTGAGGAAATCTGCTTTCCATGCAGGCGAAAGGTAAGAAACAGCAGCGGTACAACAATACAGACCAGGCTAGGAATGAAAAGACTTTCGATGATGTTCAGCGTGGTGATCTGTCCACCGATCCAGAGCATGGTGGTGGTTACATCACCAATCGGTGACCAGGCGCCTCCTGCGTTTGCAGCGATGACAATGATGCCGGCGAAGAACAGCCGCTCCCCTTGCTCATGAATCAGTTTGCGGATCAAGGAGATCATGACGATGGTCGTTGTCAGGTTATCCAGCGCTGCGGAAAGGAAAAAGGCCAGTAGCCCTATAATCCAGAGCAGCTTCACGGTGCTGGTAGCGTTAATGCGCCTCGTGATAATGGAAAACCCACCATAGGCGTCTACAAACTCGACGATGGTCATGGCTCCCAGCAGGAAGAACAGGATGCTGGCGATCTCTCCAAGAAATTCGAGAAGTTGATGTTCTCCAACCCAAGCTACAGCCAGTTCGGGTACCGTTTTGCCCAGGTGCTGTTCTGTGAACCAAGCAGGGAGGTTGCTAACGTCGACTAAGTTGGCAGAAAAGACGATATAGACCGTCCAACAAAGGATGGCTGTCAGTATTGCCGAAGCGGTTTTATCAATATTGATATTATGCTCGAGCACAATGGCTAAGTAACCCAAGCAAAAAATTAAAGAAATCGATATAAGTGTCAGTGACATGGGGCATCCCCTCTTCGCTGGTGCGTATGCGTCCCCAGTGACGCACCAAGCTAGATAACGCAATACACCTGTACTTCAAGTCAGGATTAGCACACCTCGGAGAGGCAGCCCTGACCCAGAAGAGCAGCGTAACAACCTAAAGTAACGGGATAAACAAACCCAATAAGCACGCGCTAATTAATGGTCGTAGCGAACTGCAAGAAGCGTGATCCGCTGCGTTAGAGCGACCTAGACAGCAGGGTTTGTTAAAAGGTGTGCAGTGGTGGGGCTTGAGCAGAATAAGGAGAAACGCTTTGAGAGCTATAGACTAGTTTCTCAAGCAACGGGGGACTCTTGAACGACGTGAAAGTAGGCGTGTTTAATTCGAGAGCTGCGAACCCAATAAGCTCAGACTTGGGCTTAGGAGGGGCTACGGAGTAGTTGCTGTTGGTTACGTCCGAGAGGGCTGAACGCTCGTCCTGAAATATTTCCGGATAGAGATCTTCAGCAATAGTCTTGCTGGTTGAAAATTGGTCTGCATCAGAAACGGCACCACCATTGGCATGCAAAGCCAAGAGAAGTAGCGTAATGGTAACAAAGAGACTGCGGAGCAGTTGTTCCATACCAAAAACCGTTGATGAGATAAAAGCCAAGCTGCTTATATCAGCCAAGCCGTACCGGGTCAATAGAAACAGAGCTTAACGAAACTACGGCGGCTACTTTCAATGAGCCTTTTGGCTGGCAGCCAGATGCGAGGCAACAGGCAATCACTATGGCCACCAACAGCAGTTAACCCCGTTACGCTGGTCTGCGCTGTATGCTTTTGCCAAAATGTTGTCAGGGCATCCATAAATCTCAACTCCAACTTTCAAAATGACTACATCATCAGTGACTTTGTGAGCCACTGGCAACTAATTGTTTGCCTAATAAAGACAAAGTGAATCTAAAATGGGTCGGCATGATGGGTAGCGTTGTGATGGGCGCGGTTTCTACCAAGCCAAGTCCAATTAGCCGACGTAGCTCACTTGGAATTCGGGTAGCACCATCAAAAGCCCCATGCTCGACTCGGCACAGGAGGATGATTTCATTGGCAGATAGCTCATTGAATTGCATGGTTAACCGTCCGCCCGTTCTGCATCAACGATAAAGCGGTAGCCAACCCCTGCTTCCGTTTCGATGTAGCGCGGTGCCGTCGGATCGTCGCCCAGCTTGCTTCGTAGGCGACCAATGAATATGCGCAGGTAGTGGGTGTCTTCCACATGATGAGGTCCCCAAATCTGCTGTAGCAGATGATGTTGGGTCAAAATCCGACCGGGGTGTATGGTCAGTTCGCGCAGCAACTCAAACTCCTTTTTCGACAGGTGCACCTCCTCCTCAGCGAGAAAGACTTTGCGATTCATCAGGTCCACCTTGAGACGCCCGTCGTCGTACCCGGTGGGCGGTACCTCAATGACCGCAAACGTCCGCATAACGGCACGTACCCGTGCCAACAATTCGTTGACGCCAAAGGGCTTCTCGACGTAGTCGTTGCAACCGCCGTCCAGCGCCATCACCTTTTCACGCTCACTGTTGCGAACCGACAGTACGATGATCGGCCCTTGATAAAACCCCCGCAGCTGCCGCAACACATCTTGGCCGTCCAGGTCGGGTAAGCCGAGGTCGAGAATAATCAGCTCGGGTTGACGCAAGGCAGCCTGTTCCAGCCCTTTCTTGCCGCTATCGGCTTCGAGAATTTCGTACCCCTGCGATGACAGGCTGATGGTCAAGAAGCGCCGGATCTGTGGCTCGTCATCAATAATGAGAATGTGCGTCATGGGTTGACCTCAACAGCGTCAAATTCGGGCTGCGGTAACGGAATGCTTAGCCGTATCGTGGTGCCTGTGTGCGGGGAGCTTGCAACCACCTGAACGCTACCGCCATGCGCCCCCAATATTCCGCGACAAATCGCCAGCCCAAGGCCGGCTCCTCCGGGGTACTGATCCCCGTGAGAAAAGGTAAAAAACATATCAAAGATGCTATCCCAGGACTCCTGTGGGATACCGGGCCCTTGGTCATGCACATCGATGAGTAGTAACCCATCCGCCTGTTGCGTGTGGATTTCGATCGCACTGCCCTCGGGGGCGAAACGGATCGCATTTTCCAGCACGTTGAACAGCGCCTGTTCGATCAGGGCCGGATGCACGTATAACAGCGGCAACTCTGGCAACGGTGACAGTTTCAATTCGACTGCGTTGGCCAGCGGCTTGGCGCGCTTCAACACCACGCTGAGAATGTCATCGATGCCGACCCAGGCCCGATCCAGGGTTAACTCGCCATGCCCCAGGCGGGTCATGTCGAGCAGCTTCTGGATATAGCCATCCAGACGCCTGGCTTCGCTCAGGGTATTGGTCAGTAGTTCGCGCCGCTGCGCCGGTGTCAACGCATCATAGAGATCGATCACCGACGATACTGAACCGATCATGGTGGCCAAGGGGGTACGCAGGTCGTGGGAGATGGAGGAAAGTAACGCCGAACGGAGCTGCTCGCGCTCTTTCACCACGGTTTCCTGGCGCAATTCGTTTTCGAGCCTAACCCGCTCCCATGCCAATCGCACTAACCCCAGCAACGCTTCCAATCGGGTTCGTTGCCAGTCGCGGCTCGACTCCGGTATCACTATAAGCAGGACCGCTAAGCCCCCCTCGCTCTCGCGCAGCGTTATCCGCCATGTGTTGTTGAGTTCCTGTAAAGCGACCGGTTCGTCTCCATCGAACTCGGCGAAGGACAGGCTGATAAATTCCTGTTCGGGATGCAGGCGTTCAAAGATCTCAGCCGTGGAACTCCGATACAACGTATGCGGCGTGATGCCGAAGTAACGCGTGATCTGCTGGTCCAGGGCGGTCACCACTTGACGGCGGTCCACGCAACCCGCGAGTTCGCTGGCCATAGCGATCTGCTGTTGATGCCAGCGGTTACTGACTTCGAGGCTGACCACTTTCTCCTTCAAGCGAGCGGCCAACTGCCCGGTTACCAATGCCACCAATACGAACAGCCCTGCGGTTAGGATGTCATCCTGATCGACCATGAACAGGGTGTAGTGAGGTGCGGTGTGGAAAAAGTTGTACGCCAGAAAACTCAGCAGTGCGCAAACAATGGCGGGGCGAACACGGGTCGACATTGCGGTCAACAGCACGCCCGCCAGGTAGATCATGGCGAAGTTTGAACGCGGAACAATGGGCGATAATAACCACGCAACCAGCGTAGCCAGCAAAGGGGCTATAACTGGTAGGCTCCATACCAGCATCCGTTCGCGCCGAGTGTCGGCTTGCATCGCGCTACCCTCTCCAGAACACACTAGAAAACAGCACTATAACCGTAAGTAATTCAAGTCGCCCCAGAATCATTACAAACGACAGAATCCATTTAGCCGCACCGGGAAGTGGGGCAAAGTTACCCGCCGGACCGATAATCTCTCCCAACCCCGGACCCACATTGGTCAGCGCCGTGGCCGCACCGGTAAAACTGGTCACGAAATCGACACCCAAAGCGGCCAGCATCAGGGTGGTAATGGCCAGTACCACAAAGAACATGAATGAGAAGGCCACTGCTGAGGAGATGATATCCTCCTGCACCACCTTGCCGTTGTAGCGGATGGAAAAGACGCCACGCGGGTGTACCAGTTGACGAAATTGATCCCGCAGGAACAGAAACGACAACTGAAAACGAAAGATCTTCATGCCGCCACTGGTCGACCCCGAACAGCCTCCGATGAAGGTGACAATAAAGAACAGCGCGATACTGAACTGGCCCCAGAGGGTGTAATCCGTTGAGGCGTACCCGGTAGTAGTGATCACTGAAGCAATATTGAAAGCGGCATGGGTGACCGCTTCAAACGGAGCAATCTCTTTCACCTGAATCAGGTAAGCCGACAACAGCGCCACCAGACAGAAGACGATAGCGATAAACCCCTTAACCTGATCATCCGACAGGCTCTTGGCTGATCGTTGCAGCAGAAAACGGATAAACAGGGTGAACGGCATCCCCCCAAGCAGCATAAACAGCGTTGCAATCCAGAGAATATCAGCACTGAAGCGCCCCATGGAGCTGTCGTCGGTGGCGTAGCCCCCGGTGGAAACTGTGGTCATGGCATGATTGATTGCATCGAACAGGGTCATACCCGCAAGCCAATAACTGCTGGCGCACAGCAGGGTAATCAGCAGGTAAGTGGCTAGCAGCGAGCGCGCCAGGGCATGAAACCTCGGCAGGGATTTTTCCGACCAGTCGGACGACTCGGTCTGGAACAGCCGCATCCCACCCACCCGGAGAAAGGGCAGTATCGACACCGCCATACCGATTACGCCCAGGCCGCCCACCCACTGCAAGAGGGAGCGCCACAGTAGAATACTTTCAGGGAGCGAGCTTAACCCGCTGAGTACGGTCGATCCGGTCGTCGTGATGCCGGACACCGCTTCAAACACCGCGTCAGCCAACGGCAACGGATGGTGGATCAGCATCAACGGAACCGATCCGGCAAATGACAACAGCAGCCAACTGCAGCTGGTCAGCAAGTACAGCTGCCGCGAACTTAACGCAAAATTGGAGGAACGGAACAGCAGAACCAACAGTAGCCCGCCCAGTGCGGTGAGTTCGGTCGAGAGCAGGAACGGCTTGAGTTCGGGGTCATCTGTCAACCACGCATAGAGGGTTGGAATCAGCATCAACCCCGCCATCACCAGCGCGAGTACCCCGCAGACGTAAAAGATGGGACGGTAGAGCTTGAGCATATCTGTGTCCTATTGCCACCTGTCTAAAGTTTGCCGGGGACAGGCGTAAAAATTCGATGCCCGATTTCACGAATACGCGTAAAGAATGCGTAAATGGAAAGTGCCTAGGGTCAGAAGAATTGGAGGCCGACCTGGAACAGGCGCTCAACCTCGGGTATGGCTCGCTTGTCGGATACAAACAGAATCAGGTGATCGTTGTTTTCAACCACCGTGTTGTGATGAGCGATCAGTACCTCGCCCGAGCGAATCAAGGCTCCCACCAGGGTGCCTTTGGGGAGCGCCAGTTCACCGACGGGACGTCCCACCACCTTGGAGCTTGAGCGGTCGCCATGAGCCACCGCCTCAATGGCTTCGGCGGCGCCATGGCGTAGGGAATGCACGCTCGCCATATCACCGCGCCGAATATGGCGCAGTAGACTACCGATGGTGGTTTGCTGCGGAGACAGGGCAATATCGATGACGCCCGCCTCAATCAGATCGATATAGGCAGGATTGTTAATCAGTGTCATCACTGTTTTGGCCCCCAGCCGCTTAGCCAGCATGGAAGCCATGATGTTGGCCTCATCGTCATTGGTGAGGGCGCAAAACACATCGGTCTGCTCGATATTTTCTTCGATCAGCAACTGCTTCTCCGATGCGCTGCTTTGGATCACGATGGTGTTATCCAGCCGTTCTGCCAGGTGATTACAGCGCTCCATGGACTGTTCAATCACCTTGACCTGATAATCGTCCTCAATCGCTTCGGCCAACGCGGCACCGATGTTACCGCCCCCGGCGATCATGACTCGCTTGTAGCGGGGAATTTCCGGCTTGAGTGCCATTTTGATCGCTTCGACGTACCCCTTGGCAGCCACAAAGAATATTTCGTCATTGGGCTCTATACGACTATCGGGACCTGGGCGGATCGGCAGACCATCCCTAAAGATCGCTACGATGCGAACTGGCGTTAGCGGCACGATCCTGGGTATATCCGCAATCGCCTGGCCAGCCAGCCGAGCACCTTGGTGCACTTTTACCGCCACCATTAGCGCCGCACCGTCACCGAACTCCAGCACCTGCAACGCGCCTGGGTGGCGTAGCAGCTGCGCGACATGCCGGGTGACCAGTTGCTCTGGGCTGATCAGCACATCGATGGGAAAGGCTTTCTCGATAAATAAGCGCTCACTGAACAGCAGGTAATCGTGGGAACGGACGCGGGCAATTTTCTGCGGTGTGTGAAAGAGTGTGGCGGCCACTTGGCAGGCGACCATATTAATTTCATCACTGTTGGTGACTGCGACGAGGAGATCCGCATCGTCGGCCCCTGCTGACTGCAGCACGCTGGGGTGGGCGGCATTGCCCTGCACCGTCCGAATATCCAGACGGTCCTGCAACACCTGCAAGCGGGAGAGGTCGTAATCAACGATGGTGATGTCGATGTTCTCGTTGGCAAGGTTCTCGGCCAGCGAGGCACCTACTTGGCCCGCGCCTAGAATAATGATCTGCATAACGATTCAGGCCGTAACGGATTGGGGGGCCAAATGCGCAAGAGCGCAACCTACATCGTTATGCTGAGTCAGTCGCCTGTAAAAAATCTATTTGCGAATTGGCTTTAAACCGTAAATAAAGTGTAAACGGACCAATCTGATCTAAAGCACCAACAAGGCTTTGGTAGCGGATTTTTAACTCTATGTTGCTGATTGATTGCCATGATAGTTGGTCAAAACCATTCAGTGCACAGCAAAGTGCGCGATAGCTCACCAGTTGAACGCTTGCTTGTGACCGCTCAGCGCCCTTCAAGGCCATTGAACGCGTCAAGTAGCATGTCCGCATTATGAGAGCGAGACAGGCAAGTCTTTTAGCGTTTTCGTCCTTAAAGCTCAACGATACTTAGCCAAGCACACTATCCAAATTCTGGAAATAGTGTTAACTGATGGCTGAACAAAAGATGCAAATTAGTGTGCAAACCAAAGAGTCAATTTTGTTAGTGTGCAGACTTTATTATTCCTGCACAACTGTGCAGGAATAATAAAGTCTGCACACTAGCGTAAATGTTCGCACACTGACGCATCAACAGTGCTTGCACACTAAACAAGTGAAGCTATACTTATGAGATAATTTCAGAATATAAGTAGGCAAAGGATGTCCAGAGGACGCAAACTTGAACGACTAGAAGACTACAAACGTGCTCTAAGAAACAAGTACGGTCTAGGTGAGGGAAGCCACTACAAGCCTTGGCTTCGTGTTCAGGACGTAAAATCTCGCGGCACTTCATCGAAAATACAAGGGATCAAGTCCAGCCGAGAACACCACACTCTCTCCAAGAATGAGACGCAGTTTTTCTACATTGCAGAATTTTCCAACACCGTCATAGATATTCGCGAACAGTTTCCATTAATACCACTCGATTTATCTCTAAAAATCTCCAAAGCCATTGGCATTCAACACCCTCGCGTACCAGGCACAGGTGAGCTGAGTGTCCTAACAACAGATTTTCTCGTCACTCGCTTCTCCAACGGTAAAACATGGTATGAGGCCTACAACGTCAAACCCGAGGATGAATTGAATAGATTGAGGGTATTAGAGAAAATAGATATTGAAAGAATATGGTGGGAATTACTTGGCGTATCATTTTATGAGTTCGCCCCATCTGAGCTAACAAAAACACAGAGCAATAATATTTCTTGGGCATCAGACCCTGTTAGACATTCGGTTAAAAAAATATCTGAAATAGATTACAGAAACTTTAAATTAGCCAGCCAGAGCCTTACCCCTGGACAGTTCTTCCAAGAAGATATATGTCAAAAACTCTTATTAATTCCAGAGCTATCTGAACACGATCCTCTAAACATTCTAAAAATCCTAATTGCAGAAAAATTAATAACAGTGGATCTGACGCAACCGTTAGTCACATCCGGTTTAATTAAAATATTATCGATCGATAATAATTTTAGGATCGTTGCAAATGGTAGCTAATATAAATAGCGTATGGGAAATAAGAGACATCGACGGTATTGCAAATGGAAAATACCGGCTAATATTCATGCTGAGTAGCATAGAAAAATTTATTCTCTTTGAACTATCAGAAGAAAAAAATCTTAAACGGCCTGTAACCTGCAACATTGAAGAAATTTACGATGGAATAGAAAAAGGAACCATACATTCATGTGTTTTTGAAACACCGAGCTACCAATTAGTTTCAGAAGACCAATTATCAGAAACATACATTGAAAAACGTAACCTCAGATACGAAACGATTAAACACCTAGTCAATGATGCAAATTTTTATTTAGAAATAACTACAAAGAAAAGATCAAAGACAATCGCAAACCATGCAAGAAATATTGAAACACCCGTACAAACCATCTATAGAAACTTGAATCTTTATTGGAAGAACGGACAAGACATAAACGCTCTTACTCCTGCTTTCAAAAAAAGTGGAGCTAAAGGAGCAATTAGAAAATCAGGTAATTCAAAACGAGGAAGAAAGATAGAGTGCAAATCTAATGCATTCGAACTTTCCAAAGGAATAAACATAACAGAAAAAGATATAGGAAAGATAACAAAAGGATTAAATAAATATTATTTGAAAAAGCATTCCACTGTAAAAAAATCCTATGATGACACGATTGTTAATTTTTACAGCTCGGAAATAGAGTTTGCCGAGCTCAATGACACATATCCAAAAGTACCAACATACAGGCAGTTTCTATATTGGAAAAACAAGCTCATAGACAAAAGGGTAGAAGCAAAAAAGAGAAGTTCAGAAAATGATTATTTAAAAAACAAAAGAGCCCTGCTTGGGAGCGCAAGTGAAAACACACCTGTACCTGGCGACTGCTTCGAGATAGATGCTACCGTTGCCGATGTTCATATTGTGTCACCATTTCAGCGAAATAGAGTTCTAGGTCGGCCTACAATTTATGTCGTTATAGATAAAGCTAGCAGGATGATAGTTGGACTGCATGTATCAATGGAGTATGCCTCTTGGTCAGCGGCTAGGCAGGCACTGGTAAATAGTTTTTTACCAAAAAAACAATACTGTGCTCAGTATAATATTGATATCGAAGAAGCAGACTGGCCATGTGCGCATATACCACGGAGTTTGCTGTGCGACCGAGGCGAGATGGTTTGTTCTAATCCCGAAAAACTAGTAGTCCCTTTTATGCAGCTGGATATAGCACCACCCTATAGAGCAGATGCAAAAGGGATCGTCGAACGAAGGTTCAAGATATTGAACGACCGAGTTATCCACAGTCTTATCGGTACTACAAGAGGGAAGCAGTACGTTAGAGGTGATGACGATCCTAGACAAAAAGCAATGCACACCCTCAATGAGGTAACTGAAATGCTCCTCAGAGAGGTTATTGATCACAATCATAGTTTATTAGATGAACTTGCTGTTGCAAGCCCTCTCTTGATTGAAAATGATCTTGACCACACTCCTTTAAATTTTTGGAACATACACTTATCTAAGCACCGTCATTCACTTAAAACCGCCGAGGAGCAGGATATTAGAGCGAAGCTTCTCCCTCCTGCAACGGTATCAATGACACGGCATGGGATTCTTTACAATGATATGTACTATACCTCCACACGTCTTGAAGCGGAAAACTGGGCTTCGCAGGCTCGCACCCATGGCCGATGGCAATTAGAAGCTCGTATTGACCAAGACAACAGCTCTTTCATATTTGTAAGGCTGTCTGATACAGAAGGTTTTACAAAGTGTGAACTGCTCCCTAGAAGCAAAATGTTACAAGATCTACCCAGTGCTGATATCTATTATTTTCAGGACTGGAAAAAATCAAAAGAACAAAAAAACATTAGTAGTACCAATAAAATAAACAATAAAATCAGAAAAACACAAATTGAATTAGAAGCAAAGAAATCACAAAATAATCTTCCAAAAGACAAGCACAAGTCCACAAAAACATCGGATATAAGAGCTAGGCGAAGACAAGCAATCATTGACGAAAAAGAAATAGAAATGGGACCGGAAATCACATCACAAAAACCATTGCCACAAAATAGATCAAAAAAAATTCGCAATGAAGAAAAGCTACTCGAAATGCTTCGACGAAAAAAAGGGCCCAATCAGTGATACATTACCCGGCCATTTACTCGGAAGCTATACTTCCAGAACACCGGGGCAACCCTCTCATCGAAGCATTACCAAAAAAAGTACCTGATGAGATAATTATAGAACGATTGAGCTACTATCCTGAGCGCAGCCCCGAATCCCTGAGCCTTAAGTCTTTTGAAAGAGAGGAATATCTAACTCGGCTCAATCAACTGATTCAACCTCTGCCTCAGTATCTCGAATGTTTCAGAATGATCGAATCCGCTGTAAAAGATGGATATTCGAGTAGAAATCCTTTGTCGCCAACCACAAATTTTTACCTTCATTATCTTTGCCACTCTCAACCAGTAATTACCCCAAACTCCGGACACTTCATCCCTAAAGGGACAGGAATGACCGTCGTTGGTATGAGCGGTGTTGGTAAAAGCAAAATGATTGAAAGGTGCTTACAATTATTTCCCCAGGTAATTGAACACAGCAGTTATGATGGGAATAAACTTTCTCTATCTCAACTTCTTTGGCTTAAAGTAGAGTGCCCTCATGACGCCAGTTTGCGTGGACTTTGTCACTCTATCTTAGGTGATATAGATGATGCTCTGAATAAAGAACCTACTAAACCGGCACTGCACATTGATACTTTACTTGATCAAATAGAGCGATCGGTTAAATCTAGCTTTGTAGGCATCATTGTAATTGACGAAATGCAAAACCTTAATATCGGCAAAGCAGGCGGCGCTGATAAACTGCTTAGCTTTCTTCTTAACCTAATAAACAGATGTGGCATTCCAATTTTGTTCTGTGGTAATCCGCAAATGACAAAATTACTTACAAAAAAATTCAGGAATGCAAGAAGGGCAGAAAATGGTGGCTATATTGAGATGGAAAATCTTGATCATGGTGGAGTATGGAAAATATTCTGTGAAGAATTATGGGATCTACAATGGACCACTCCATCAAGTCCATTAACTCCTGCTTTAGATATTAAACTTTATGAGCGATCAGCAGGAGTGCTTGATGTAGCTGTACGAATTTATAAAAAAGCACAAGAAATTGTTATAGGCAGCGGGGATGAACGTATTACACCAGAAGTAATTGACGAGGCATACAACATAACATGCTGCCTGACTGATTCTGGGCTAGACTTACTCAGAAGAAACAAAGACAAGTCCGCTAAATCTAGAGAGAACATAAGAAATGAGTATGATGATTTAGCCCTCAATGATAATTTTAATTATGCAGAAAAATGTAACAACTCACAAAAAAGAAATCCCGATACCAAGGAAGACCCTGACGGTATAGAGATCAAAAAGCATTCCATACCTGGAGATTTATCTCGTCCTCAGCACCCTGAGTTCTCAGAAAAGCTTCGAGAGTTACAGCATGCTGTAAATTTACACTCACGTATTGTCGATCCAGATTTATACCAACGAGCATACTCAGAAGAAAACCCATCCAAATATTTAAAATCAAAAGGATTAGTTTGCACCGACCTTTTAAATCACTTCAAATGAGATTTGTATACACTATATTTTCTTAGAAATTGTTTTAGTGGGTGGCATTAATGTATCTTCCAAAAAGCCTTCCCGATGAGTTATTTTTCAGCCGATTAGTTCGTCATTGCATTCTAATCGGCATGGAAACACGTGATTATATGAATAATTATTTCGGCTCACCGAAAAAATCTGTTCATCCATTTCTCACAGCAAATTTTATCGGATATAAGAAATCAAGTGAAGAAGACTATTATTCTATAATACAAAACCAAACATTAGCCCCTCTATTTATATTTTTTTTGCCAAAGTACTCAAATAGAATTTTAGAAGAACTTTTCCTTGGAAATACTGCAAAAGCCTTCAGATACTGTCAGCTCCCCTCTTTTAAGGCAAGAGAACGAACACTGTTATATTCATGCAGTAGGTGTGTTATTGAAGATATCGAAAAACACGGCGTGAGCTACTGGCATAAGCAACACCATATCCCCGGCTGTCATGTTTGCGCTAACCATGGAATATATCTCACTTCTTTAGAATTGCCTGAAAGACTAACTATTGATCCAAAACTACTCCCAGAAGCAAGCAACAACTTCCTAGAAGCAAGTAATAATCCTGAATCAGTGACTCTATCAGCTGACACAGCGCAAATCCGCTAAATCCAGCGATGTTCTTTAATAATACGATCTCATCCCGAGTTTGACCCGGTTGCATGGGTCTGGCGACGTGGTTTCCAGTCTTGATGCACGGCGTTTCTGGCTGTTTTTTGATCAACCGTTGCGGCCGAGCAACAGCCTCCCCTGAACCATTTGGCTCCTCAGTATAGATTTGTTGTTGCGCAGTGGGTGGGTTATGTCGATCCGTA
>TARA_R110001583_G_scaffold380_7_pt1 | contig 33592 bp, 33 predicted proteins | sample TARA_R110001583 | Tara Oceans TARA_R110001583 (sample SAMEA4398432) | marine metagenome | biome: Polar Biome; feature: [MES] marine water layer (ENVO:01000295) within the mesopelagic zone...; material: water (ENVO:00002006), including particulate matter (ENVO:01000060) such as...... | reverse complement strand
AAAAAAACGGCAATGAGAATCACTCCAATCCATCATCGGCGCGGTGCTAAAACGGCGATTCAGTGCGGTCATTGGTTGTCACCCTCTGGCCGCGCTAACTGTTCCAATGCGTTGAGGTATTGCTTGCGACGTAATAGCAGATGCCAACGGCGTCCGCCAACCTGACGCCAGAGAATGGCGGCGCGGATGCCGGACAGCAGTAATGCACGCACCCGGTTGGCGGTGTGTTCGTTTTGCAGGTGAGTCGGGTTGCCGGTAACGTGAATGCGAAAGCTGAGGTTGCTCAATGTCTGTTTGTAGAGTTCGGCCAGAGCAGCAATGGTGTTTTCGTGGCTGATGGAAAAGTGCTCCACCTGGCGGGAAGCTTGCTGAATGCCATTGCCAAGGGCAGTAATCATGTTTTGATTGCGGCGTAATTTGCTTTCAAGGTGCAGGATGGCCACGGTATAGCGGGTGATGTCCGGGCTGAGGCCGCCGCCCTTGCCGGAAGCCAGGGTCAACAGGGTGTTGATACCCAGGTTCAGGCTGTGACCGGGGTCGCCGTAGATAGCATCAAACGACTCCGGGTTTTGCTCAAACAAGCTGGACAACAAGGGGGTTGCATCGGTGAGCGGTATGTCTCCGGTGCGAGCCAGTTGCTCCACCAGGGTGGCCGCCTGAACGACGGCGGCAATGGCGATGGCTTGCTGGCGACGATCGGTCATGTTGGCTTCCTGTTGTTTTGTGTGGTTTCGATGACGCCACCACCGAGGCAGGTTTCATTAAGATAAAACACCACTGATTGACCCGGAGTGATGGCGCGTTGTGGGCTGTCGAATACGACCCGGTAGCCGATCTGGCCATGGTTGTCCTGGCGTTCAATCACACAAGCCTGGTCATCCTGGCGATAACGCACCTTGGCGGTACAGCGTAGTGGCAGGTTTTCCGGCTCCTGGTTGACCCAGAAAATAGCGCCGGTGGTGAGGGTGTCGGTAAACAGTAATGGGTGATTTTTGCCTTGTACGGCAATCAGTACATTACGTTCGAGATCCTTGCCTGCCACAAACCAGGGCTGATCCGGATGGTTGGCAAGCCCGCCAATGCCCAATCCCTGGCGCTGCCCCAGGGTGTGGTACATCAACCCCTGGTGCTCGCCAATGTCCTCTCCTGTGGGCGTTTCTATGCGTCCGGGTTGAGCCGGGAGGTATTGTTTGAGAAAGTCGCGAAAGCGTCGTTCGCCAATAAAGCAGATACCGGTAGAGTCTTTCTTGTTCGCGGTAACCAGCCCGTTGGCTTCGGCAATTTTACGTACTTCGGGTTTTTCCAGTTCGCCAACCGGAAAGAGTGTCTGGGCTATCTCGGTGCCGCCAACGGCATGCAGGAAGTAGCTTTGATCCTTATTCGGATCAAGCCCCTTGAGCAATTCGGTTTGACCGGTAGCCGTGTCGCGTCGACGCACGTAGTGACCGGTAGCGATCAGCTCGGCACCCAGTACCTTGGCGTATTCGAGAAAGGCTTTGAACTTGATTTCGCGGTTACAGAGAATATCCGGGTTGGGGGTGCGCCCAGCCTTGTACTCAGCGAGAAAGTATTCGAAGACGTTGTCCCAGTATTCGGCTGCAAAATTGGCCTGATGCAAATGAATCCCCAGGGCATCACATACCTGTTGGGCATCAGCCAGGTCGTCTTTGGCGGTGCAGTATTCGGTGCCGTCATCTTCATCCCAGTTTTTCATAAACAGGCCTTCGACCTGATAGCCTTGTTGCAGTAGCAGCCAGGCAGAAACGGATGAGTCAACACCGCCGGACATGCCAACAATGACTTTGGTGTTCTGGTTTGACATCTTACGGGTGCTCAACGATTGCGTTTAACGGAAATAGTTTGCCAGCGAGGTAATCTTCGACGCAGGATAGAACCATGCTGCTACGAAGATTGGGGCAATTACGCAGTTCTTCAATGGTCATCCAGCGGGGGCCAAGGATGCCGTCATCCAAGGGGCTGTCTGGCAGGTACTGGTCGGCGCTGGCGCTGAAGCAGTAACGGTGGTAAGTCACGCCGTTGGTGGGAGCTGTGTAGGTGTAAAGGCCAATCAGGGCGGTGGGGGTGACTTGCCAACCGCTTTCTTCGAGCGTTTCCCGAATGGCGGCATTGATAATGGTCTCGCCCTGTTCGATATGCCCGGCAGGCTGGTTAATCACCGTTTCGCCAGCGCAAATCTCTTCAATCATCAGAAAACGTTGATCCTGCTCAACAACGGTGGCAACGGTGGCGTGGGGTGTCCAGCGACTCGGCATGGTGGCTCCTGGCGTTAGCGAGGGCAAATGATAAACGATTGTGACGGCAACCCCAAAACCTGCTGAGCTTTTGTGGTGTGATCAGGGTGTCGCTGCTCCGTTTCAGGGCTTGCGTTTGGCTTTGGGTGCGTGGGCGTTGCTCAGCTTGCTCCTTGCTGGTTTGTGCGCTCGGTTGTGCTTGTTGCTGTTGCCGCGAGCAGGCCGTGCCGGTGTTGCTGGCATATGAACCGTTTCGCTGCGGTATTGGCCTGGCGGCAACGTGCCGAGTGCCCAGGGGCCTATGGCAGCCCGAACCAGCCGCAAGGTTGGATGGCCTATGTGGGCGGTCATGCGGCGTACCTGACGATTGCGGCCTTCGGTGATGCGTATTTCCAGCCAACTGGTGACATCGTTGGCACGTTGGCGAATAGGCGGGTTACGGGGCCAGAGTCGGGGTTCTGCAATCTGCTCGGCGTAGGCAGGGCGGGTTGGCCCGTCTTTCAGAAGAATACCCTGGCGCAGTTGTTCCAGTTTGTTTTCGTCGGGGATTCCTTCTACCTGTACCCAATAGGTTTTTTCCATTTTTTGTGCCGGATTGGCAATTCTGGCCTGTAATTGACCATCATCCGTGAGCAGTAGCAGGCCTTCGGAGTCATAATCCAGTCTGCCTGCGGGGTAGACCTTTGGGATGTCGACTAAAGTAGCGAGGGTTTTTCGTCCCTCAGTATCGGTAAACTGTGACAAGACGTTAAAAGGTTTGTTGACAAGAATAAGCAGGGCCATATGCGCTCATTGTTCTGTAGGAAAACTACCTAACTGATAGTCTAGCTTGCAATTTCTGTAGAAAAACTACAAATTATGCGCCGTTTCACGATTGGAATATCGTCGGAGTGGGCGATATTCCGGCGAATTCGGGTAATCCCCGCGTTCGTTTTCATCTTTGTCTGCGGGTTCCTGCCAAAGTATAACTGCCAAAAGTGGTTGTAAGGGAATCCGAGCGCTATAGCAATTTCAGCACAATACAACAGGAGTAAGAATGTCTATCAATAATCCTACCATTATCTACACCGACACCGATGAGGCCCCGGCACTCGCGACCTATTCCTTACTCCCAATTGTTAAGGCTTTTGCCGGGCAGACTGGCATTACAGTTGAAACCCGCGACATCTCTCTTGCTGGCCGCATCATTTCCCAGTTCCCGGAATATCTGACTGAAGAACAACGTCAGCCGGATGAGCTGGCTTACCTGGGCGAGCTGGCGAAGCAGCCAGATGCCAATATCATCAAGTTGCCAAACATCAGTGCGTCGATTCCTCAGCTGGAAGCTACGGTTAAGGAACTGCAGGCGAAAGGTTACAAGCTGCCTTCCTATCCGGCTAATCCGCAGACGGATGAAGAAAAAGACATTCGTGTTCGTTACGATCGCATCAAAGGCAGTGCAGTAAACCCGGTGCTGCGTGAAGGTAACTCTGACCGTCGTGCGCCAGAATCTGTCAAAGCTTATGCTCGCGCCAATCCGCACTCCATGGGTGAGTGGAGCAAAGACTCGAAGTCCAGTGTTGCTTATATGCAAGACGGTGATTTCTATGGCAGTGAGTTGTCTGTAACTATTCCTGCAGTGACCGACGTTCGTATTGAATTGGTGGACGAGGCGGGTGAAACCACGGTTCTGAAAGAAAAGCTGTCGTTACTGGCTGGTGAAGTAATCGATTCCTCTCGTATGGATGTTGCCAAGCTGCGCGAATTCTACGAAGCCGCTGCGATCGAAGCCAAAGATAAGGGCGTATTGCTGTCACTGCACTTGAAAGCCACCATGATGAAGGTGTCTGACCCGATCATGTTTGGGCACGCGGTGTCTGTTTATTACAAGGATGTGTTTGCCAAGTACGCCGACACTTTCGAAAAGCTGGGTGTGGATGTGAAGAATGGTCTGGGCGATGTTTACGCCAAGATCAAGTCTCTGCCAGATGCCGAACGGGAAGCTATCGAAGCTGATATCGCTGCGGTGTACCAATCTCGCGCTGACCTTGCCATGGTGAACTCCGACAAGGGTATCACTAACCTGCATGTACCAAACGATGTGATCGTGGATGCATCCATGCCAGCGATGATTCGTTCTTCCGGTCAGATGTGGGGTGCCGACGGCAAGTTGCACGATTCTCTGGCAATGATTCCTGACCGTTGTTATGCCGGTGTTTATCAGGAAGCCATCGACTTTTGTCGCGAAAATGGCGCGTTCGATCCACGTACCATGGGTACTGTGCCGAACGTCGGTCTGATGGCTCAAAAGGCCGAAGAATACGGTTCACACGACAAGACGTTTGAAATTCCTGCCGCTGGCACTGTGCGCGTTGTTGATGCCTCTGGTGCGGTTCTGATGGAACACAGCGTTGAATCTGGCGATATCTGGCGGATGTGTCAGGCCAAGGACGCTCCTATCCAGGATTGGGTGAAGCTGGCTGTTAGTCGCGCGCGCGCAACCGGCTGGCCGACAATCTTCTGGCTGGATGCTGATCGTGCCCACGATGCTGAGCTGATCAAGAAAGTGAACGCCTATCTGCCACAGTATGATACTGACGGTCTGGATATTCGTATCATGAAGCCTACCGATGCGACTCGTTTCTCGCTGGCGCGCATGAAGAAGGGTGAAAACACCGTTTCTGTCACCGGTAACGTTCTGCGTGATTACCTGACGGATTTGTTCCCGATTCTGGAACTCGGTACCTCGGCCAAAATGCTGTCGATTGTGCCGCTGATGAGCGGTGGTGGCTTGTTTGAAACGGGTGCTGGTGGCTCTGCACCAAAGCACGTTGAACAGCTGCTCAACGAAAACTATCTGCGCTGGGACTCGCTGGGCGAATTTATGGCGCTGGCTGCGTCTCTGGAGCACCTGGCCGAGTTCGCCAGCTTGCCAAAAGCCAATGTATTGGCCAAGGCGCTGGATGCCGCGACAGGCAAGTTCCTGGTTGAAAACAAGTCGCCTGCTCGTAAAGTAGGTGGTCTGGATAACCGTGGCAGCCACTTCTATCTGGCGATGTATTGGGCCGAGGCGCTGGCAACTCAGGATGAAGATACTGAATTGAAAGCGATCTTTACGCCTGTTTACGCGGCACTGTCGGAAAGTGAAGATAAAATCGTTGCTGAGTTGGCTGCTGTTCAAGGCAAGCCAGTTGATATTGGCGGTTACTACAAAATGAATAAAGCCTTGGCTGAGGCTGTTATGCGCCCCAGTCTGACGCTGAATAGCATTGTGGATGGCTTGGCCAAGTAATGGCTCAGACATAAAAAAACCGCCGAAAGGCGGTTTTTTTATGTCTGCTGATTGGAAGTCAGCGCATTTTTAGGCTGGGCATGGAATGCATAATTCGCTAAATGTAACAAATCAGTGATCGTCCGCTTTGCTCGCTTAGGTCTCTGTCTTGGTGTCTGTGGGCCAGTTCAGGCAGATACAGGCGGACTATTGTCATCTGCAGATAGCGGTATGTCATTAGGGGTGTCATCGAGGGCGCGGATGTTGATGGCGTGGGTGCCTTTATCGCTTGGTTTGGTGTCGAACTGTACGGCCTGGCCGGCCTTGAGAGTGCGGTAACCATCCATAACGATGGTGGAGTGGTGGGCGAACAGATCTTCTTTGCTGTCGTCAGCAAGGATAAATCCATAACCTTTTGCATTGTTGAACCATTTGACCGTTCCGGTTTTCATCGCAATACCTCCTTGTTTTTTGCCCGCATGTTGGTGCAGCAATCATTACGACGTGGCCAATACAGTACTGATAGCGGTGTCAGGCGTCAAGCCGCTAGAGCATCCTCGCTTGCACGGGTATCATGAAATCAAATTTCAAGATCATCAGTGCTATGTACCTTACTTCCGAAACTCAACTAGAATTAAACATGAGCAATCAGCCTGGGGACGATCGCGAAGGCGGGGTGGCAGTTGAAAATGCCAAACCTGCCCTCAAGAAACCCCCTATGTACAGTGTGATCATGATGAACGACGATTACACGCCCATGGAATTTGTGGTCGACGTGCTGCAACGGTTTTTTAACAGAAGTCCGGAGCAGGCCACACAGATTATGTTGACAGTTCATACCAGGGGCAGTGCAGTATGTGCCATCTACACTCGGGATGTTGCTGAAACTAAAGCTGAGTTGGTGAATCAATATGCTAGAGATTGCCAGCATCCATTGCTGTGCGAGGTAGCACCAGCTGACGATTAGGGGGACTATCAATGCTGAACAAAGAGTTAGAGCTTACTCTGAATGAGGCTTTTAAAGACGCTCGCTCAAAACGGCATGAGTTTATGACCGTAGAGCATTTATTGTTGGCATTGCTCGACAATGATGCAGCGTCAGCCGTACTTGGAGCCTGTGGGGCGGATGTTCCGCGCTTGCGCAAGGAGCTGACGGATTTTGTGGATGCAACAACGCCACTGATTCCGGATACCGATGACGAACGTGAAACCCAGCCGACCCTGGGGTTTCAGCGTGTGCTTCAGCGCGCTGTATTTCATGTGCAGTCGTCCGGCAAGGCAGAAGTTACCGGTGCCAACGTTCTCGTTGCTATTTTTAGTGAGCAGGAGAGTCAGGCGGTTTATTTTCTCAAACAACAGAATATTGCCCGTATTGATGTGGTCAATTACATCTCTCACGGCATTTCCAAGGTGTCTGGTCAGGATGATGAGTCCGGCGCAGCCGGTGCATCGGAAGCAGCAGACGAAGATGGCGAAGCATCTGCCAGTAATGCGCTGGAAGGGTATGCGACCAATCTCAACAAGGTGGCTCGTGAAGGCAAGATTGATCCGCTGATTGGCCGTGATCATGAGGTTAGCCGACTGATCCAGATTCTGTCCCGTCGCCGCAAGAATAACCCGCTGCTGGTAGGAGATTCCGGTGTCGGGAAAACGGCGATTGTCGAAGGTCTGGCCAAACGTATTGTCGATGGCGAAGTGCCTGACGTGATTAATAACGCCGTGGTTTACAGCCTGGATATGGGGGCCTTGCTTGCTGGCACCAAATACCGGGGCGATTTTGAAAAACGCCTGAAGGCCCTGTTGGCAGAACTCAAGCGCCAGCCTCACGGCATTTTGTTTATTGATGAGATCCATACCATTATCGGCGCGGGTGCCGCTTCGGGTGGTGTCATGGATGCCAGCAACCTGTTGAAGCCAATGCTGAGTTCTGGAGAGATTCGCGTCGTGGGTTCGACGACGTTTACTGAGTTTCGCGGGATTTTTGAAAAAGACAGTGCATTAACACGACGTTTTCAGAAAATTGATGTGGCTGCGCCCTCCGTTGAAGATACTTACAAAATCCTCAAGGGGCTGAAATCCAGATTTGAAGATCACCACAACGTCAAGTACACAGACAAGGCGTTGCGTGCCGCTGCAGAGCTGTCTGACCGTTACATCACGGATCGCAATCTGCCAGACAAGGCGATCGATGTGATTGATGAAGTGGGGGCGTTGCAACAGCTGTTACCTGTCAGTAAGCGCAAGAAGCAGATCAATGTCACCGAGATAGAACAGGTGATTGCGGCAATTGCCCGTATTCCGCCCAAAACAGTATCTGCGGATGACAAAGAGCTGCTGTTCAAGCTTGAAGACAAGTTGCAGATGGTGGTATTTGGTCAGAATGAGGCAATTCAGACCTTGTCGACTGCGATCAAGATGTCCCGTGCGGGCCTCAGTGCACCGCAAAAACCGATTGGTTCATTTTTGTTTGCCGGGCCGACAGGGGTGGGTAAAACCGAAGTATCGCGTCAGTTGGCCAATGTGATGGGAATGGAACTGATCCGGTTTGACATGTCCGAGTATATGGAACGTCATACGGTTTCACGCTTGATTGGTGCGCCTCCAGGGTATGTCGGCTACGATCAAGGTGGGTTGTTGACGGAAACGGTTAACAAGACGCCACACTGTGTCTTGTTGCTGGACGAGATCGAAAAGGCGCATCCAGAGGTCTTTAATATTCTGTTGCAGGTGATGGATCATGGCACGCTGACGGATAACAATGGTCGCAAGACCGACTTCCGTAACGTAATTCTGATCATGACCACTAATGCGGGCGCTGAGCGCATGAGTCGCGCCAGTATCGGCTTTACCCACCAGGATCATACGGTTGATGGTGCGGAAGAATTGAAAAAGTTCTTTACGCCAGAATTCCGTAATCGTCTGGATGCGACCGTGCAGTTTGCGGCGTTGGGTCGAGACACGATTCTGAATGTGGTCGACAAATTCCTGGCTGAGTTGCAGGGGCAGTTGGATGACAAGCGCGTGATGTTGCATATCGATGATGATGCACGTTTCTGGCTGGCAGAGCATGGCTATGACGAAAAAATGGGTGCTCGCCCAATGGGTCGTCTGGTGCAGGAAAAGGTCAAGAAGCCGTTGGCAGAAAAGATTCTGTTCGGAGAATTGGCGCGTGGTGGGGATGTACTGGTTCAGGTCGAAGACGGCGAGTTAGTGATTGTCGTGCCTGAAGAGGTGCCTGCCTGAAGAGGGGGGTAGTCTGTGCCCCTGCCTGTTAAGGCAGGGGCACAGATATCGCTACCGATTAACGGGCGCGATAGGTAATTCGGCCTTTACTAAGGTCGTAGGGAGTCAGCTCAACCTTGACCTTGTCGCCAGTCAGGATGCGGATGTAGTTCTTGCGCATCTTTCCGGAAATGTGAGCCGTAACCACGTGACCGTTTTCAAGTTTTACGCGGAACATGGTATTAGGCAGAGTGTCTATAACCTCACCTTCCATTTCAATATGATCGTCTTTCGCCATTCATCACCTGTTTAGAGAATATACAGAGCGGGCGCATTCTGCCCTAATTCCCTTCAATAATCAAAGTTATACGACAGAATAACTACACCAATTGCCACTAACGAACTGTTCCAGTGGCTGGAAGTCGGTTTTGTATTCCATTTTGGTACAGCCAGGCACCCAGTATCCCAGGTAATGATGCGGCAATTTCAGTGCTGCCGTCAGTCGGGTCAGTTGCAGGATCATAAAGGTACCTGGTGACTCGCGGGTCAGTGCCGGGTCATAAAAACAATAAACAGATGATAAACCATCCATAAACACATCAAATACCAGGCAGGCCCTGAAGTGGCCGTTTTCTCTGGCAACTAGGAAAAAATGATTGTTGAAGCCGTTGACGAGGAAGTCGTTAAATTGTTCTTTTGATGGCGGATACATACTGCCGTCGGCATGGCGTGCATCAATGTAGGCTGCGTAATCCGGGTACAAATTCATCGCAGGTGTTTCTACACTGAGTTGCCAGTGCTTCAGGCGTTGTAATACTTTGCGGAAACGACGTTTGGGTGAAAATTGATCAACCGGGATGCGCACCGACGTGCAGGCGTTACAGTTTGGGCAGTCCGGTCGATAGAGGCTGCGACCACTGCGGCGGAAGCCGTTCAGGTTGAGTTGGCTGAGCAGGAATTCATCCGGAACTATCTTGGGATCGACATACAGGCTGACGGATTCCTGATTGGTCAGATAACCACAGGGGTGAGTTGATTGTGGTTTGAGTAGCATGATTCGGGTCACTGTGGCACCTCCGAAGGGCTGGTGGAGCCGGTTGTTGCTGGCTTATTTAGCCAGGTTGGCAACAAAGGTCTGGTAGGTATACGTTGAATCGCCTGGTGCAGGTGGCTTTCGAACTGACGGCGGCTGAGAGTGACAATGCCGAATCTGGCCAGGTGCTCGGTATGCATTTGGCAATCGATTATTTTTATACCGTTATCTATTAGCTGTGGTGCAGCACAGGCAAATGCCAATTTTGCGGTGTTGGGTTGGCGGGAAAACATCGATTCACCAAAAAAGGCCACGCCAATCCGGATGCCATAAAAACCACCAACCAGATCACCTTTGTTGTTCCAGCATTCAACGCTCAAGGCAAAACCGGCAGCAGCCAGGCGATGGTATTCATCGATCATTTCTGGCTGGATCCAGGTGCCTGAATGTTTGGCGTGGGTTTCTGCGCAAGCGGCCATTACCTGCCTGAAGGCCAGGTTGCTGGTAAAGCTCAGTGGGCTGCGTTTCAGTTCTTTGCGAATGGTGCGCGGAATACGAAAAGTGTCCGCCAAAATGACGGCTCGGGGCGCTGGTGTCCACCACAAGCGAGGCTCGTCATGGCCATGCCACGGGAATATACCTCTGGAATAGGCATGATGTAGCCACAGAGGGGTTATTTTTCCTCCGGCAGCCAACAATCCATTGGGATCGTTCAAAGCGTTCGATGTATCCGGAAATTGCGGATCAGCGCATTCATCCAACCAATCAATCATGTTTTAGCCGTGGTAAACTCAGGTCTTTATTGATGTCGCAGGGTATTGATTTGTCTAAGGATACACCGGAAATGGCCGATGCCGTTGATGCTAATTCCGGAGCTCAGGCTGCAGCCGTATGGAGCCGTCGTCAGGATGCCTTGTTTTTGCTGCTGACGCTGGCCTGTTTGCTGCTGTTAATGGCGTTGTCCAGCTATTCTCCATCAGATCAGGGCTGGTCTGCCAGTGGCTCCGGGCCTGCGCATAATACCGTCGGAAAAGTAGGTGCCATTGTTGCCGATATTCTGTTTCATGGCTTCGGCTATCTTGCCTATGGTTTGCCCGCTTTACTACTGGCGAAGCTCTGGTTGCTGTTCCGTAAGCCGGATCGAGCGGGCTGGGTCATTTGGTTGTTACGGGGCTTCGGTATTGTCCTGACGCTGTCCGCTTTGTGTTCACTGGCGCACCTGAGTATCTGGCTCGGGCAGGAGTTGCCAGTTGGTTCTGGTGGTGTCCTGGGAGTAACGGTTTTTGGCTTTCTTTCACCGCTGTTTGGCTTTTCTGGCTCGGTTGTAATTCTTGTAGCGGGTTTGGCGTTGGGGTTGATGCTGTTCCTCGAATTTTCGTGGCTGGCGTTATTTGACCGGATTGGCGGAGCACTGCTGGCCTTGTTCTCCCGCAGGAAAAAGTCTGATCTGGCGGTTAGTGACTGGCAAGATCATTCGATGCCAGCTGCAGTGTTAGGCTCGAGCGACAATGACAGTGATGATGTCAATTTACTGGATGCGCAGGGCAATGATATGGATGTTGATAGCCCAGCAGCCGGGTTCTGGTCACGCTTGGGTATCGGTAAGAAAAAGGGCGCGGGTAACGACGAGCCGGTCAACGCTGGTGAGGTCGATCCAGAGCGGAAAGCCGATATGGCCACTGCTGCGGCGCGAAGTGGCGGGCGCTCGGAACCGGTGCTGGGTGATGCCGGTTTGCTGGATGTATTTCCCTCTGCTGTTGCTGACGATGATGCCGATGATAATATTTTTTCTGCCGCGTCTGAAATGCCGCTGGTAGCGGTAGCGCCGGAGCCAGTTGTTGCGGCAACGGCAGGATCGAACCGTCGTCCATCGTTGCCGCAAGAGGATGATGCGGATATTCCATGGTTGACCGAGCCAGACACCTCGACACCTTCGCCGCGTGTACCCGCTGCACCAGCGGCTGCAGCAACATCCCGCAACCCGGAGGAAGCAAGTCGGGTGAATGCTGCAGCCAAACCGGCGAGTGTTGTTGCAGAAGACAAGGTGATTCCCATTCAGCCGCTGGAAAAAAAGACACGGGGGTTAGCGAACGAGCCAAGCGCGATTTGCAAGGTGCGCTGTTCCAGGAAAAATCCCCCTTGCCTTCGATCGCGGTACTGGATCCTCCGCGTACCGATCAGAAAAGTGGCTTCTCGTCGGAACGATTACATGAGATGTCGAAGTTGCTGGTGCAGAAGTTGGCAGACTTTGGCGTCAAGATTGCTGTGGTTGCCGTTGCGCCCGGGCCGGTGATTACGCGCTTTGAAATCCAGCCAGCGCCTGGGGTCAAGGCAAGCAAAATTACCAACCTGGCAAAAGACCTGGCCCGCTCCATGGCAATGATCAGTGTTCGAGTGGTGGAGGTGATTCCCGGGAAATCGGTCATGGGGATCGAGGTTCCCAACGAAAATCGCGCGATCGTGTCATTTTCCGAAGTCCTGTCTTCCAACGAATTCGACAAATCAAAATCGCCATTAACACTGGCGCTCGGGCATGACATTGGCGGTAACTCGATTGTGGCGGATCTGGCGAAAATGCCTCACCTTCTGGTGGCAGGTACTACCGGTTCGGGTAAGTCGGTGGGCATCAATGCCATGATCCTGAGCATGCTATTCAAAGCCACACCGGAAGAGCTGCGCCTGATCATGGTTGACCCCAAGATGCTGGAATTGTCTGTTTATGAGGGGATTCCACATCTGCTGACGCCGGTTATTACCGATATGAAAGAGGCGGCTAATGGCTTGCGTTGGTCCGTGGCCGAAATGGAGCGGCGCTATCAGCTAATGGCGACCATGGGTGTGCGTAACCTGGCGGGCTACAACAAGAAAGTACGTGACGCGATTGCAGCCGGTGAGCCGCTACTGGATCCGCTTTGGGATATTTCGCAGTCGTACGACACGACGCCACGAATGATGGAACCCTTGCCTTATATCGTGATCGTGATCGACGAATTCGCTGACATGATGATGATGGTGGGCAAAAAGGTTGAAGAGCTGATTGCCCGCATCGCTCAGAAAGCTCGTGCCGCAGGCATTCATATGATACTGGCAACGCAGCGGCCGTCGGTCGATGTGATTACCGGGTTGATCAAAGCCAACGTTCCGACACGTATTGCCTTCCAGGTATCTTCCCGCATCGATTCCAGAACCATTCTGGATCAGGGCGGGGCAGAGCAACTGCTGGGCCATGGCGATATGTTGTTTATGCCACCGGGGCTGGCTTTGCCGGAACGGATACACGGTGCCTTTGTCGATGATGATGAGGTGCACCGGGTTGTGGCAGAGTGGAAGTTGCGTGGTGAACCAGATTATCTGGAGGAAATTACCCAGATGTCGGAGGAATCACAGTCCGTCCTGGCCGCTGGAGAAGGCGGCGACGAACAGGATGAGCTGTTTGATCAGGCCGTCGCCTTCGTGACGGAATCGGGTAAATGTTCAACCTCATCGGTACAGCGCAAATTGCGTATTGGTTACAACCGCGCGGCGCGCCTGGTTGAAGCGATGGAAGCTGCCGGAGTGGTGAGCCCTCCGGCCCATAACGGCAGTCGTGAAGTCATGGCTGCGCCGCCGCCGGATCGGCCTTTTTAATGAATCTCAAAAGCAACAAGTTACTTCGGTGACGTTCTCAAATATTAAACCGAGCCTGCTGACAGGCTGTGGCAAATCATTGAGAACGCCCCCTGGTGTTGTTACAAATTCTGGAATATTTGAGGATGTCTTTTTGTCTCTGAACCGTTTTTTTCATCCGTTGCCGAAGGTGTTTTTGACACTGCTGGCGGCTGTTTTTTATCCTCTGGTGGCGGCTGCCGATGACGCTGCCCTGACGTCTTTTGTACAGCGACTGGGAGGAACGACGACGCTGGAAGCTGATTTTGTTCAGACCGTCCAGGATCAACAAGGGCAAGTGCTGCAACAAACCGAAGGGCGTCTGGCGATTGCCAATCCTGGAAAATTACGCTGGGAAACCCGTCCGCCTTACGAGCAACTGGTGGTCTCGGACGGCAAGGTGGTCTGGGTTTATGATCAGGATCTGGAGCAGGTCACCATCCGTAATCTGGAGATGCGGGTGCAGGATACACCTGCCTTGCTGCTGGGTGGGCGGCAAGCAGATGTTGCCAGTAACTTTGAGGTTAGCCAGTTCCAACAGGATGGCTTGCGCGTATTTCATTTGATTCCGCATGATAAAAGCCAATTGTTCGAGTCACTCGAATTTGCCTATCAGGCTGATCAGTTAGTGTCGATGACCATTGCCGACGCCACCGGTCAGGTGACGGATATTCAGCTCAGCAACGTTGCGCGTAATCAGCCGCTGGATGGGATGGCCTTTGTGTTTGATGTGCCAGAAGGTGTTGATGTGATTGATGCCCGTGCCGGTTTCTGATGGCTTCAGGCTCTGCTGATCTGTTTGCCCAGCCAGGTGGTTATGAACCGCTGGCATCTCGCATGCGGCCGCAATCACTGCAGGAATATGTCGGCCAGACCCATGTGGTTGGTCCCGGCGCGCCATTGCGCCGTTCGCTGGATGCAGGGCAACTGCATTCGCTGATTTTCTGGGGGCCTCCAGGTGTCGGTAAAACCACGCTGGCGCGGCTGGTTGCCAGTTATGTTGATGCCCGATTTATTTCTCTGAGTGCGGTGATGTCGGGTGTCAAAGACATCCGGGCGGCGGTCGACCAGGCCCGTATGTATCGTTCCCAAGGCATCATGACGGTGCTGTTTATTGACGAAGTGCACCGCTTTAACAAGTCCCAACAAGATGCCTTTCTGCCTCATGTCGAAGACGGAACGCTGCTGTTTATTGGCGCCACCACCGAGAACCCCTCGTTTGAACTGAACAACGCCTTGCTCTCTCGCGCCCAGGTATACGTGCTGCGCAGCCTGAGCCAGGACGAGGTGTTGCTGGTATTGCAGCAGGCCGAGCAACGTTTGCTGACAGCGGGCGAGTTATCCGCTGTTGCTGAAGCCGATGCCCTGCAACGTATCGCCCTGGTGGCCGATGGCGATGCTCGTCGAGCGCTGAATAACTATGAATTTGCTTTGCAGTTGGCTGCTGGCCAGGCACTGACTCCCGCAGTGATTGATACCCTGCTGACTCAGCCAGGGCGTCGCTTTGACAAGGGCGGCGAAGCTTTTTATGACCAGATTTCGGCGATGCACAAATCGGTTCGTGGTTCTGATCCGGATGCGGCCTTGTACTGGCTGGTACGAATGTTGGATGGTGGTTGTGATCCGCTGTATCTGGCCCGGCGTATTGTGCGGATGGCCAGTGAAGATATTGGTAATGCGGATCCACGTGCGTTGGGGCTGTGTATGAGTGCCTGGGATACTCAGGAGCGCCTGGGCAGCCCGGAGGGCGAATTGGCATTAGCCCAGGCCGTGATTTATCTGGCCTGTGCGCCCAAAAGTAATGCCGTTTATAAAGCTTATAATGAGGTGCGCGCCCTGATTGCCTCACAGCCAGGATTTGAGGTGCCGCTGCATTTGCGTAATGCACCAACCCGGCTGATGAAGGAGCTCGATTATGGTGCGGAATACCGCTACGCCCATGATGAACCGGGTGCATTTGCGGCGGGAGAAAATTACCTTCCGGCTGAATTACGCGACGCCTGTTTTTACCATCCGGTAGAGCGTGGACTGGAGAGTAAAATCGGTCAGAAACTGGAACACCTGAAAGAGTTGAATCGTCAGTCGCCGATTCAGCGTTACCATCACAATCATTCGGATCAGCCCGAATAGACAAGATAGAAGGAGAATGATCATGGCCCTGTTATGGATCGGACTGGGCGGCGCCCTGGGAGCAATCTCCCGCTACTGGGTGGCCAGCACCGTATTCCGCTGGATGGGCAAGGCGTTCCCGTATGGCACGCTGTCAGTGAACCTGATAGGCTCCTTCGTGATTGGCTTGGCCTTTGTTTTGCTGGTTCAGCAGCAGTGGGGCAGTGAGCACCACAAGCAGTTGGCCATGGTTGGTTTTCTGGGGGCCTTTACCACGTTCTCGACGTTTTCTCTGGAAAGTGTGGCCTTGTTGCAGCAGCAGCGATATAGCGCATTTGCAGCCTACATCGGCGTTTCCGTCATTGGCTGTTTGCTGGCAACCGGTACTGGTATGGTGCTGGCCAACAGTCTGCTTAAAAGCCATAGCTGATACGGAGGGCAACTCTGCAAACGCCTGTTCTCGACAGGGTCTTGCAGGATGTGCCCCGAACTCAATTTAGACGTTTTACATATCCGGACTTTATTCACATGCTCGACATCAAGTTTATTCGCGACAACCTGGAAATCGTAACGGCAGCACTGGGGAAAAAGGCGTTGAATTTGACGCTGCCAGTTTTTCCTCCATGGATGAGCGTCGCAAGTCCGCATTGACCCGCGCCCAATCCTTGCAGGCCGAAAAGAAAAAAGCCTCCAGGCAGGTGGGTGTGTTGATCAAGCAGGGAATGTCGCCGGACGCCGCCAAGAGCCAGGTGATGGGCGGCATTGACTCCGATATCTCCGTTGCCGAAAGCGAAGCCAAAGAAGCCGAAGCGGCCCTGCACGACTGGCTGATGGCCATTCCGAACGTACCGCATGACGACGTTCCTGCTGGCAAGGATGAAGACGACAACATCGAAGTTCTGACCTGGGGTGAACCGGTCAAACTGGATTTTAGCGCCCGTGATCATGTGGATCTGGGTGAGCCGCTGGGAATGAGCTTTGATGCTGGTACGGCGGTTGCCGGTTCCCGTTTTGTTGCTCTGAGTGGCCAAATCGCCCGGCTGCATCGGGCACTCGCCCAGTTTATGCTCAATACCCATATTGAAGAACATGGTTATGAAGAAACCTATGTCCCTTATCTGGTGAATAGAGAGGCGCTGGAAGGCACTGGCCAGTTGCCCAAATTTGCGGAAGATCTGTTTTGTATCCCGGCAGCACAAGGCGACAAGGATTTTTATTTGATCCCGACCGCCGAAGTACCAGTGACCAATCTGCTACGTGACAGCGTGGTTGAGGCTGAGTTGCCGATCAAAAAAGTGGCTCATACGCCCTGTTTTCGCAGTGAAGCGGGCAGCTATGGTCGCGATACGCGCGGCATGATTCGTCAGCACCAGTTCGACAAGGTTGAGCTGGTGCAGTTTGTTCAGGCGGGCCAGTCTGAAACTGCGCTGGAAGAACTCACAGGCCATGCCGAAGCAATTCTGCAGAAGCTGGGCTTGCCGTATCGCAAGGTGATTCTGTGTGGTGGCGACCTGGGATTTTCGGCGGCCAAAACCTATGATCTCGAGGTCTGGTTGCCAGGACAGGACAAGTATCGCGAGATCTCATCGTGCAGTAACTTTATGGATTATCAGGCGCGTCGTATGCAGGCGCGCTGGCGTAACCCGGAAACAGGCAAGCCCGAGCTGCTGCATACCCTGAACGGTTCCGGCCTTGCCGTTGGCCGTACGCTGGTTGCAGTGCTGGAAAACTATCAACAGGCTGACGGCAGTGTGATCGTGCCGGATGTCTTGCGCCCGTATATGGGTGGCCTTGAGGTACTGAATCCATGATGACATTGCCGCTGGTTCTGAAAGGAGACATTCGGCCATTTTATGTGGTTGGTGGCGGTGCGATTGCCAGTCGCAAGGTTCACACTCTGGTTCAGGCGGGGGCGGCAGTGACCGTGATAGCGCCAACAGCGGGGGTGGATATCGCCCGTCTGGCACAGCAGGGTTCGATTCAGTTGCAAGCTCGTGAAGCCAGTGAACAGGAGGTTTTTACTCCCGGCGCTTTTGTTGTACTGGCAACGGATAATGAGATTCTGAATGCGGTGCTCGCCAGTGCTGCTCGCCAGCAAGGGTGTTTCGTCTGTCGGGTTGATAATCAGGACGACAATGATTTTATCTTTCCGGCGGTGATTGATCGCTCGCCCGTGATGGTCGCGATTTCCAGTCGTGGTGCCTCGCCAGCATTGACGCGCCATTTGCGTCAGCGTCTGGAGGCGTTTTTGCCACAGGAATACCGTCAGCTGGGTGAAATGGTTGAAGCCATGCGTGGTCAGGTAAAAGACCGCCTGGCTGCTCCGTTGCGAACGGCATTCTGGCGCAAATTCATGCGCAGTAACGTGCCCGAGCTGGTGCTGGCGCGTCAGCCAGAGCGTGCCCAACTGCTGGCCAATCAGTTACTTGCCGGTCAGGAAGCCAGCATGGGCGAGGTGTATCTGGTCGGGGCTGGGCCAGGTGACCCGGATTTGTTGACGTTTCGTGCCTTGCGCCTGATTCAGTCTGCGGATGTAGTCTTTTATGATCGCCTGGTCGGGCCGGGTGTGATGGCGCTGATTGCGGGTGACGCTGAACGCATTTATGTTGGCAAGGCAAAAAGTGATCATGCGGTACCACAAGAAGAAATCAATCAGCGGCTGGCGGATGAGGCGCGTAAAGGCAAGCGGGTATTGCGGCTGAAAGGCGGTGACCCGTTTATCTTTGGTCGTGGCGGTGAAGAGATTGAACTGCTGGCGCAGTATGGCGTTCCCTTTCAGGTGGTGCCTGGTATCACTGCTGCCAGCGGCTGTGCTGCTTATGCCGGCATCCCACTGACGCATCGGGATCATGCCCAGAGCGTTCGTTTCGTGACCGGGCATCTGCGCGATGGCAGCTGTAATCTGCCCTGGTCCGAGCTGATTCACCCGCACCAGACGCTGGTTATCTATATGGGGTTAGGCGGCATCGCGGAAATCTGTCGGCAGCTGGTTCAGCATGGCATGGATGCGACAACACCAATCGCCTTGGTTGAGAAGGGTACGTTGCCCGATCAGAAAGTGCACATCGGCACATTGGCCGATATGCCTGACTTTATTGCTGCCAATGAGGTGCAGGCACCGACATTGACGATCATCGGCAGCGTCGTTAGTCTGCATCGCAAGCTGGCCTGGCGCAGCTGATGAGGCACTTTAACCGCCTGATCTTCAGATCAGGCGGGTGTCATCACTCCCTGTTGTTGTCCAGCCTGGTTTTGTCCCGTGCTTGCCATGCGGCATGACACTCTGCAATCAGGGCCTCCAGTTGCTCTGGTTGCTTGCGAATGGTCACCAGCGCCAGTGCAGCGGTGTGAATGACCGCCTGTAAGGCGTAATCGCTGGTCAGCTGACCTTGCCACAACCGTGTCAGCAGGCTGCTCTCTATGCCTTCCGGTTTATCGGCAAAATGGCTTTGCTGGTTGGTAATGACCAGTTCCCCGGATTGACCATTCAGATGATAACGGGCACGACAGGCTCGCTCCGGATTGACCTCAAACTCACCCCCTTCGCCTTTGATGACCAGCATGTCGTTGCCATTGATTGCGGCGGCACCGGCGTGAGTGATGGCATACCCCGGGTGGAATATCCCCTGAACGCTGGCAACTCCGCTCGGTGCAATGGTTTTCAGCAAGGTATTGATGGGTGAACGAACACCGAGGATAGCCTTCAGTGACAGCCAGCGTTGAAACACCGGATTGATTTCTGCGCAAGGCAGGTAGGCCAGGCTGGGGCCGTGATTGATCTGTTCCAGTGTATTGAGTGTGGGGAGGTTGAGTTGTTCAAAAACTTCGTGCAGGTACACCCTGCCTTCGGTATGCGCGGTACTGCCATGGAACAGAATGCGATAGCCCATTTGCTCCAGCAGCAGTGCGGATAACAAACACCAGAAAGGCTGACGGCGCTTGCCAGCATAGCTTGGCCAGACCAGGTCATACGCCATTGCGCCTTCAGCAGCAGCGGGCCATTGGTCGTTGATGGCGGCAGCAAATCCGGCCAGTTCTTCCGCCGTCTCTTCCTTTACTCGCAGCAGCATCAGGATTGCACCCAGTTGTTCCGGTTCAAAACGACCGGCAACCAATTCGCCCATAGTGAATTTGGCTTCATCAAAGGTCATGCTGCGGCTGGCATTTTTACCACGAGCAAAAATGCGGACAAAATCCGCCAAAGGGTGCTTGTTTTTATAGCTGACGGGTGTGTTTATCTGGGTCACAGGCAATTCTCCGGGCGTGGCAGCCCTGCTATTTTGGCGGCGATTTTGGCGGGGCTTCCAGGAAACAGCTTGAGTAAATAAATGCTGCTGGCTTGTTCGGCACCGAGGTGGGTTTTGATGTATTTGGTCAGCGGGCGCATGGCGGGCGACAGGTCAAACTCGGCATGAAATTGCCGTAGCAGTTGCAAGATTTCCCAGTGTGCATCGGTAAGCTGGATGTTTTCTGTCTGGGCCAACTGTGCTGCCATGGCCGGATTCCAGTCGTCAAGATTCACCAGAAAACCGTCCTTATCGAGCAGCCGAGCGTCGAGTAATTGAGGGCTGAGTAGGCGATTGTCAGTGTCAGTCATGACTGTTTCCAAGTGAGAAGGCGCTGATGCGTCAGGGTCAGTTTAACCCAAGCTTCGTCATCTATAGGAATAGCTGGAGAATAGCGGGTATCGAGACCTCGCTGGTCGGCATCCGGGCGGCGATAGTACGTGACAATGGCCGCTGGGTTGGCATTGAGCTGAGGCAGCAGATAAACGCCATCACCGGTCAGCAGCAAGCTGTCTTGCGGGTTGGCAAAACGCAGCAGGCGTTGCAGCACATCAGGGTTGGCCAGGTTCAGGGTATGCAAGGTCATATCAGAAACTCAGACAATGGTGGCTGGAGGCGATCAGAGTTCTGATGACGTCATCCGTGGCAGCGGTTGCCAGGCTGGAGAGCTGCTCGGCATTCAGGCACAAAGGCTCCAGGTCACTGGCGGCATAATAGATCGCTTCGCATTCGTACATCGGCAGTGCTGCCACCAGGCGAGACGGAGACTTGCCGCCAGGCTTGCGCGCCTGCTGTCCATTGATCAGCCAGTAGATACCTTGGCCCAGAAAGAGCATCGTGGTGGGTTGATCGAACGCCGCCAGCGCCAGCGCCATATCGATCGGTTCGGCATCGGCGACAGGTGCTGCCGTAATCATAATGAGGTTGTGCTGATCCGTTGACATCAGAATTCCACAAGGCGATCGGAGTTAGTGGTGGCGTCAGCCATTTCGCCAAGACCCGCCAGTTCAAAGCCGGACTTGATAGTGGCACCCGACAAGCCGTAACGCTCGCTTTCCTGTGCGTCGACAATGCCCCTGCGAATGCTGTTGGCAATACACAGTTGCAAGGGAAATTGCCCGACCTTGGCAAGTTGCCGCCACTGCTCACCCACATCCTGCTGTCCTTGGGGGGCCTGAATGCGATTGTTGCCACAGAGCACCGCATCCTGATAGAAAAATACCCGCTGAATCTGATGCCCCAGCGCCAGCGCGGCACGAATAAAATCCTGCGCCTGTTGGTGGCTAGTGCCGGGGAATGGGCTTTCGGTGAGCAGTAAGGAAAAACTGGCCATAAAACTGAAGTTCTGGATATTGGAGTAGCCGCTAATGGTGCGGCTTTCCTGGCATCGACGCAATAGGGGGCGTGCGCATAGAGGGCGTCTGGATTCCCAGTAGGTGCAACGCTATCGAAGAGCTGTGCGAAGGTATTTGGGTACTCCTTAGAGTTGAATGTAATAATTCGGTTATCCTGCTGATTCTCGCGGAGGTGATGTCTTTTACTCCGGCTGTAGGAGTGACTGAAAAATCGTTCTTGCGGCTTTGAAATCGTCTGTTTGGCCTTGTTTTCCGGCTTTAAGGCATCTTTGCCTCTAGTCTCGTCAATGGCCCGATGTTTTGAAAATACGGCTAAAGTTCTGTAAGGTGAAAATACTTACAGCTATAAATAAATAATCATGACACCCCCTGATAGAGCATCCATCAAACTCGAAGTAAAAAACCTCTACAAAGTGTTTGGTGCTGATCCCGAACAGGCACTGGCGCTGGTTGATCAGGGGATCGGCAAGGACGAAATCTTCGCTCTCACCGGACAGACAGTTGGCGTCAAAGAGGTCAACCTGAGCATCTGCAAAGGTGAAATCTTCGTCATTATGGGCTTGTCTGGCTCCGGTAAATCGACGTTGGTACGGCTACTGAATCGATTAATAGAGCCGACCCGTGGACAGGTTTTGATCGACGGTGAGGACATTGCTGTGATTAACCAGCAACAGCTGCGTGACGTGCGGCGTAAAAAAATCAGCATGGTATTTCAGTCATTTGCCCTGATGCCTCATATGAGTGTGCTGGATAACGCCGCCTTCGGTCTGGAGCTGTTGGGTACTGGCGTAAAAGAACGCCGCCGTAAGGCACAGGCTGCGCTGGAACAGGTGGGGCTGGCTGCGCACGGCCGTTCTTATCCAGACGAACTGTCGGGCGGCATGCAGCAGCGAGTGGGTCTGGCACGGGCGCTGGCCAACAACCCGGACATTATGCTGATGGATGAGGCTTTTTCGGCGTTGGATCCGCTGATCCGCACGGAAATGCAGGATGAACTGGTGAAGTTGCAAGCTAATCACCGCCGTACCGTTGTCTTTATTTCCCACGATCTCGACGAAGCCATGCGTATTGGTGACCGCATTGCCATTATGCAGAACGGCGAAGTGGTTCAGATCGGTACTCCGAGCGATATTTTGCAAAATCCGGCCAATGCGTATGTGAAGTCCTTCTTCAAGGGCGTGGATATTGCCAATGTCTATGTCGCCCATCATGTGGCAGAGGTGCTGCCACAGACTACCATCGACAGCTCGGCCAGCGTGGAAGGCGCGGTGCAGCAGTTGATGGAAAATGGTATTGAATATGGTTATGTGGTCGATGACGAACAGCAGTTCGTCGGTGTGGCATCACTCAGTGAACTGGAAAAAGAAAAAGCCAGTGCCACAGTGGAGCATTACCTGACCACCGCTGTCGATGCCACAACGGTTGATGCCGGAACGCCTGTGCGCGAGTTGATTGCGACGGTTGCCCAGTCTGACTATCCCGTTCCAGTGGTCAGGGGCGGTGAATTTATCGGCAGTATTACCAAAACCCGCCTGCTGGAGACCCTCGACCGTGCGTCAGGAGATGAAGAAAGGAGTCTGCCCTCATGAGTGACGACAGCAATCCCTTCGTCGCAACACCGAACAACCCCCAAGGTGAGCCAAAAGGTGAACCAGAGGATAATCCATTCGCTTCTGCGGCGGATAATCGTGCCGAAACCAATCCTTGGGGTAATGCGGAGCCAGCATCTGATAACGATCAGACCGAAAGCTGGTTGCAGGACGACAGTGTCAAAGAGGCTGTGGAATTCACTTTGGCAGATCCTTTTCCAGAAGCCTGGGTGCCGCTGCAAGAGTGGGTGGAGCACGGACTGAATTGGATGGTGGTGCATTTTCGGTCGTTTTTTATCGGCATCAAAGTGCCGATTGATGCCACACTGAACGCCATCGATTTATTGCTCAACAGCACCCCACCGCTGCTGATGATAGGGCTGTTTGCCCTGCTGGCATGGCAATTGGCTGGCGGCCGCCTGGCGATCGGTACAGCACTGGGGATGGTTATACTGGGTGCCATCGGCGCCTGGAGTGAAGCCATGACGACGTTGTCGCTGGTACTCACCTCGGTCTTTTTCTGCATCCTGCTGGGGTTGCCGTTGGGCGTTTTGATGGCCCGTAGCAATGGTTTAAACCGCATGCTGCGGCCGACACTGGATGCCATGCAGACCACACCGGCATTTGTCTATCTGGTACCCATCGTGATGCTGTTCGGCATCGGTAATGTTCCGGGCGTGGTAGTGACCATTGTGTTTGCCATGCCGCCAGTGATCCGCTTGACCAATTTAGGTATCCGTCAGGTTCCAGGTGATCTGATTGAAGCGTCAGCATCCTTTGGTGCCAGTCCGCGCCAGCTGCTGTTTAAAGTACAGTTACCACTGGCGATGCCAACGATTATGGCTGGGGTCAATCAGACGTTGATGCTGAGTCTGTCGATGGTGGTGATTGCCTCCATGATATCTGTCGGCGGACTGGGACTGATGGTACTGCGGGGGATTGGCCGATTGGATATTGGTCTGGCTGCAGTGGGCGGCATCGGCATTGTGATTCTCGCCATTATTCTCGATCGCCTGACCCAGGCGCTGGGTCAGGATGCCCGCGCACGCGGCGCACGTCACTGGTATCAGGTCGGCCCTGTCGGCCTGCTGCTCAGACTGATCAACAGAAACCCATAACAGGAACGACTATGAAAACCAGATCTTTGATGGCTGGCTTCGCTACCAGTGTGGCTACCCTGATATTGAGCAGTGTTGTTAACGGGGCTGACCTGCCCGGCAAAGGTATTCGTGTGCAGGCATTTCACAGCCCGATCGCGGAAGAAAAATTCCAGACCGTCATTGTCAATAAAGCACTGGTCAAGCTGGGTTATGACATCAAGCCGATCAAGGAAGTGGATTACAGTGTCGGTTATACCGCTATTGCCAATGGCGACTTGACCTACACGACCGTGAACTGGTATCCGCTGCATAACACCATGTACAAAAATGCGGGAGGTGACGAAAAATTCTACCGCCAGGGCACCTATATCAACGGTGCTGCTCAGGGTTACCTGATTGATAAAAAAACCGCAGAAAAATACGGCATCAGCAAAATCACTGACCTGAAAGATCCCAAGTTGGCGCAACTGTTCGACACCAACGGTGACGGCAAGGCGGATCTGGCTGGCTGTAATGCCGGTTGGGGCTGCGAAGGCGTGATTGAATACCAGTTGGATGTATTCAAGCTGCGTGACCGTATCAGCCACAATCAGGGGCAATACGCTGCCATTATTTCCGATACCATCGCCCGTTATAATGAGGGCAAGCCAGTTCTGTATTACACCTGGACCCCATATTGGGTGTCTGGCAAATTGATACCGGGCAGGGATGTGGTGTGGCTGGAGGTGCCTTACTCTGCCAATCCGAATGGCACGGATACCCGGCTGGCGAACGGCAAGGACTACGGTTTTGATATCAACGCCGAGCGCATTGTGGCAAACAAAACCTGGACGGAGAACAACCCGGCTGCGGCGAAACTGTTCGCCGTTATGAAATTACCGATCAATGCCGTCAGTGCGGAAAACAGAATGATCGCCAATGGTGACGACTCGGTTGCTGATATCGAACGGCATGCCGACCTGTGGATCAAAGCTAACCAGAAGACCTTTGATGGCTGGGTGAAAACGGCGCTGGCGGCGGCTGAGTAACCCATCTGGGACTATCTATTTAATCCGGTGCCCGTGCTGGGCTTCCGGATGGCTTTCTGCCATCCGTGTCTGTTTCTCTCCTTTATTTATTCTCACCTTCCTCTGTATGGCGCGTATATAGCGCGTCATGTGTGTTTTTTCTGCTCTATAGGCTTTACCCATCGCTCTTATGAATATTTGTATATTTAAATATAACTAATTGGTTATATTATAGCTGCAGATAGGCGGCCGATGTGAGTTCCACGGCGCTAATCGAAGAGCTGTGGCAACAGGCTGCGGCACCAAGCAGAGGAGAACGTTATGAGTTGCGATACACCGCTCAAACCACGTAAGCCAAAAAAGCCTGAGCAGGCTGATGCAGGAATGACTAATTTTGAGGAGAAAAAGACGATGAGTTCAACCATGGTACGTCGCGAAATGCCGGAATTCACTATGGATGCGTATGATGCCAAAAGCGGGCATTACACTACTGTATCCAGTGAAGACTATAAGGGTAAATGGGCCGTGATCTGTTTCTATCCGGCAGATTTCACCTTTGTTTGTCCGACAGAAATTGCGGCAATGAATGCTAAATACGATGAGTTTCAGCAAATGGGCGTCGAGATTCTGGCTGTTTCGGTGGATTCCAAATTCTCGCACAAGCGCTTTGTCGAGACGGAGCCGGTTCTTGCCGGTCTACAGTTGACCATCGGTGCCGATACAACTCAGGAAGTCAGTCGTGACTTTGGTGTGCTGATTGAAGAAGAAGGCGTGGCATTACGCGGTCGTTTCCTGTTCAACCCGGATGGTGTCTGTGTGGCACAGGAAGTACAGGCTGATTCGGTTGGCCGTAACGTTAATGAGTTTTTGCGTCAGGTAGAAGCCTGGCAGTATGCCACTAAAACGGGCGAGGTCTGCCCGGCAGGCTGGAGACCAGGCAAGAAAACGCTGCCGGTTAATACCGATGCTGAACAGATGACTGGCCGTGTGGGTGACTACATCACCATCGAAGAAATACTGAGCTGACTTAAAGCATTGGGGAATGTCAGATGGGTATGACTATTCGCACGTTACCTTTAGCTGAACGGGCATAAGTGTCTGAATTTTCCAATAAAAAAGCCCCAGTCCTGTGAAGGTCTGGGGCTTTTTTAAGAATAATGGCGGAGGGATAGGGATTTGAACCCTAGGTAGGCTATTAACCTACGCCGGTTTTCAAGACCGGTGCTTTCAACCACTCAGCCATCCCTCCGAACTGGCGCGTATAATACCCGCTGTTTTTTATACGTCAACACTTTTGTATTAAATCAATGGCTTAGCTGGTTCTTTCCGGGTATTGGTCACGCTGGCGGTTGGTTACTCGCTGGTTTTTCTAGCATGGCGGCAATAAACAGCGTTGCCGACCGTGCCAGGGCGTTGAGGTCGTAGCCACCTTCCAGAATGGCGAGCCATGGGATGTTGCGGCTCTGGCACTGGTTGCAGATCCATTGGCTGATCCAGGCGTAGTCTTGCTCTTCGAAATTGAGTTCGGCCATAGGGTCGTCCTTGTGGGCATCAAAGCCAGCCGATACCAGGATAAGCTCTGGCGCAAAGCGCTTCAGTGCCGGTGCCCAGTGCTCTTCGACGCCTTGGCGGAAGTCTGTGCCGGTGGCACCTTGAGCCAGGTGGACATTAATCAGGTTGGTATATTTGTTTTGCTCATAGTGGGTGTAAGGGTAGAAGGGGTGTTGAAAGCTGGATAGCAGTAAAAAACGCTGGTCATTCTGCAATATATCGATGGTGCCATTACCTTGGTGGGCATCAAAATCCAAGATTGCGATGCGTTGCAGGTGATGAACGTCGGCGGCTCTGAGTGCGGCGATGGCGGTGTTGTTAAAAAAACAGAAGCCCATGGACTTGCCCCGTTCGGCATGATGTCCGGGTGGGCGGATCGCGGCAAACGCATTGCGATGTACGTTTTTTATGACGTCATCGAGAGCCTGCGTGGTGGTGCCCACAGAATAAAGCGCGGCTTCCAGGCTGCCTGAAGACATCAGGGTGTCTTCATCGATCATGATATGACCCTGTTCCGGCTGGATCAGATGCAATTCATTAACATAGGCTTTGTTGTGTGCCCGAAGAATATCAGGCAGGTGTGCGGATCGACCTTCGTGAATGATCAGTTGATCCCACAAGCCTGTTTTGTGAAGAATTTGCTCCAGTGCCAGAATTCGGCTGGCATGTTCAGGGTGGTCTTCGCCTGTGTCATGGCCAAAGTGCTGGTGAAACGCGTAGTATCCTGTGCTCATAAAGACATATTTCTGCTGTTTTTATCAGTGTATCTAGCCGTTACACTCAGGCCAACTCAACTAAAGGATCACAATACATGGGTACTCGTTCCCTCGAGTTGTTCTTTCGGCCCAAAGTGATTGCTGTGATTGGTGCTTCCGAGCGTCCCGGCAGTGTCGGAGGAGCGATTGTTCGTAACCTGCTTAATGGTGAGTTTCCTGGCACCATTATTCCGATCAATACCCGTGGTTATACTCAGGTTTACGGGGTGCCTGCCCTGAGTCGGATCAGTCAATTGCAGGAAACCCCGGATCTGGCGATTATTTGCACGCCCGCAGAAACAGTGCCCAAGGTGCTGAAGCAGCTGCATGGCAAGGGGGTGGGAGCGGCGTTGTTACTGACCGGCGGCATCGCCAGAACCCGATCCTGGCAGTATCGTCCGGCATCGGATCGTCTTGAGCAAGTCATTCAGCAAACCCGCATTCGTGTATTGGGGCCAGATTGTCTTGGATTGGTGGTGCCGTGGCGAAAACTTAATGCCAGTATGCTGCATGTTCCGGTGCGTGCCGGGAATATCGCCTATGTAGGTCAATCGGGAACCCTGGCCTCTGGCGTAATGGATTGGGCCTTTAGTCGTAACGTTGGATTCTCCCACGTCATGACCTTGGGGCGTAATCAGGATGTCAGTTTTTCGGATCTGATTGATTTTGTGGTGCAAGAACCTCACGTTAAAACGATTCTGGTACAGCTGGATGAAATCGGTTCTGGCAAGGCGCTGGTGCGCTCGCTACGTGCCGCATCACGTCACAAGCTGGTGTTGGCGGTAAAGAGTAACCGCTTTCAGGAAAATCCACTGAACCGGATCGGTACTCCCAAGGGATTACGTAGCCGGGATGCGCTGATCGATGAAACCCTGGCACGAGCCGGTGTGCTGCGGGTAAACGATACCGATGAAATGTTCCACTGCGTGGATGCGCTCCGGCGGCAGCGGGAATCTTTTGGGCCAAGGCTGGCGGTAGTTGCCAATGGTCGTGGCCCGGCCATTCTGGCGCTGGATCGGCTGTTGCAAGACGGTGGGACACTGGCCAGCCTGTCTGACGAAACCCGTACTCACCTGCGTGGTTTGTTGCCGGAGTACGTCAAAACCGATAACCCGCTGTTGCTGAATCCGGAGCTGCAACCGCAGCAGCTGGCGGCGGTTGCCAATACCCTGCTGGCAGACAAGCAGGTGGATGCCTTGCTGGTCATCTATATTCCCGGCCTCGGAACCGATGCGCTGGCCAATGCGCAAGCGTTGGTAAAAGTGGCCAAAAATTTCAACAAGAGTGTTATCACCAGCTGGATTGGTGAATTTTCGGTTGAAACATCACGGGATTTTTTTGACGAGCAAGGCTTGCCAACGTTCGATACCCCGGATAATGCCATTACGGCGTATATGTACATGGTGCGCCATCAGCTGACTCAGGAATTACTGAAAGAAACACCCGAAAGTCTGGAGATACCGATATCCAATGCTTATATGGATGTCGACAAGGAGATTCTCGACAATCATCGGCCTGGCGACTATTTATGGCCGAATTATGCCTGGAAGCTGCTCAAGGCTTACGGTTTTGCGTTTGCGGAAAACCGCTATCGAACGTCATTGTCGGAGCTGCTGGAGGCGGCACCGGACATACCTGATCCGTGGGTGTTGCGGGTACATCACCGTGATTACCTTTATCCCTTTGCTTATGGACGTAATCCGCGAGAGCGGATGCGCAGTGTGGTACGGAATATCCAGTCGCTGGATGAGTTGATGGAAGGTGCGGAAAAGCTGGAGACTGAAATCGCCGAGCGTTTTCCAAAAAGCCCGGTACTGGGGTATACCGTTCAGACCATGCACCGAGCCCTCGATAATCTGCAGTTTTCATTTGGTATTGGTCGTGATGTCGAAATCGGACCTTATCTGTTTTTTGGCGGCGGCGGTACAACGGTTGATACCCTGGTTGACCGGCAGGTGGCGCTGCCGCCGTTAAATGCCAATCTGGCGGAAAAACTGATCAAACGCAGTCATTTCTACGCCGTGTTACAAGAACGCTCCGATAATATTGAGCGGGAGCTGGTGACGCTGGAGCGCTGGCTAGTGGCGCTATCGCATATTGCGCTGAATCATCCATGGCTGGCCGCGTTGGAGGTGAATGCCATTCGGCAACGGGTCGGGCATTACATTGCCATTGGTATTGCGGGTGAAGTCGGCCATCCGGTCAAAAGTGCCATCATGCCTTATCCTAAAGAACTTGAGTCATCGTATCAGGGGCGCAGTGGTACGCATTATCAGGTGCGACCCATTCGGGCAGAGGATGAGCCGTTGCTGGAACGTTTTTATGGTGGTTTAAGCGCGGAATCATTACGACTGAGGTTTTTTGGCGCCCGTCGCCAGTTTGATCACAGCGAGTTGGCGCGTTTTACCCAAATTGACTACGACCGGGAAATGGCCTTCGTAGCCTGTATTGATGGCCGGTTAATGGGCGTGGTACGGGCCTGGATTGATCCGGATGATGTGGCGGGAGAGTATTCGGTTATTGTCGACGATCAATGCCGGGGCGAAGGTTTGGGTAAGCAACTTATGCAGATTATGATAAATTACCTGACTAATCGCGGTGTTCTGCAGATGTTCGGTACAGTGCTTCCACACAATCAGGGAATGTTGAATTTGAATCGACGTCTTGGCTTCACTCTTCGTCACAACCACGAAGAGGGCGTTGTCGAAGTGACCAAAAATCTGAATCCGCTAAAGTATGCCTGGCAACGAAATCGTATGTATCCGGCGTGAACAACTTGGTACTATTCGGCAAAAATGAATCATCATAAGTGCAGTTTGTTGCTTGTGAGTTAATAAATAGCGAGGTTAACCTTTGATTTCTGTGTTGGTAGTCGATGATCATGAGCTGGTGCGCTCAGGGATCTCAGCATTGCTGGCTGACGCAAAGGGAATTGAAGTCGCAGGACAGGCTGAAAGTGGTGAACAGGCAATCCAGTTTGCCAAAGACCATGAGCCGGACGTTATTCTGATGGATGTTCAGATGCCAGGTATCGGGGGGCTGGAAGCAACCCGAAAGATTACTCGCAGCTTTAAGGATATTCGTGTGATTGCGGTGACTGCCTGTGATGATAATCCTTTTGCCCAGCGTCTGTTACAGGCAGGGGCATCGGGCTATATTACCAAGGGTGCTGATGCTGACGAGATGATCAACGCCATTATGAAAGTGCATCGCGGGCAGAAATACATCAGTACCGAAATTGCCCAGCGTATGGCGTTGAAGCCATTTCAGGAGAGTTTTCATAATCCGTTTGATGATCTGTCCGAACGGGAAATGCAAATTGCCTTGATGATTGTTAACTGCCAGAAGCCGGCAGCGATTGGAGAAAAGTTGTTCCTCAGCCCCAAAACCGTGAACAGTTATCGTTACCGGGTGTTTGAGAAGCTAGGCATCGACGGCGATGTTGAACTGACCCGTCTGGCGATTCGTCACGGGGTGATTGACGCCAACAGCGGTAGCTGAATGTCCGGGTTTGATATTTCAGCGTTTCTTAAGACGCTGACCCAACGAGCGGGTGTTTATCGGATGTACAGTGCTGATCAACAGTTACTGTACGTCGGCAAAGCCAAAAACCTCAAGAATCGGGTTTCCAGCTACTTTCGTTCGCGGGGACTGAATACCAAGACGGTAGCTTTGGTGTCCGGTATTGATTATATCGAAGTCACGGTCACCGCCAGTGAGGCCGAAGCGCTGCTACTGGAACAAACACTGATCAAGCAGCATCGTCCGCCGTATAACATCCTGCTGAAAGACGACAAATCCTATCCCTACCTGCACTTGTCAGATCATGCCTTTCCCTTGCTGGCTTATCGTCGCGGCAAGCGATCCAGTCGTGGTGGTCAATACTTTGGGCCTTATCCCAATTCGGCAGCCGTGCGTGAAGCGCTGAACTATTTGCAGCGTTTGTTTCTGTTGCGCTCGTGTGAAGACAGCTACTTCAATCATCGCAGTCGCCCCTGCTTGCAGTACGAAATAAAACGCTGTTCGGCACCCTGCGTCGGCCTTGTTTCTGAGGAGGATTATCGCCGGGATATTTATCACGCCTCGCTATTCCTTAACGGTCAAAACCAGCAGTTGATGCAAAATCTGCAACAGCAGATGCTCGATGCCTCAGGGGGGCTGAATTTTGAGCGCGCGGCGGAAATTCGTGATCGTATTGAATTGTTGCGCCAGGTGCAGGAGAAGCAGCGCGTCGATAGCGGCAACAAGGACGCCGATGTGTGGGCGCTGCTGGAATATGAAAATGTGATATGTATCCACCGTCTGGCTTTTCGTCAAGGACGCCTGGTGAGCAGTAAAAATTATTACCCTGATAATCCGGCCGGGGAAGAACATGCGGACTTGCTGCTTGGCTATATTGGCCAGTTCTATCTGTCCGACTTCGCTGCCGAAGGGATGCCTGCGGAATTGATTGTGGATGCCGCAGCCGATGAGATTGCTGTTGTGCAAGAAGCACTTCGGCTGCGGTTCGAACGTATTGTACGTCACAGTCGGGGAGTGCGTGGCGAACCGCGACAGTGGCGTGCGATGGCAGAAGATAATGCCCGCTCTGGAGCACAGGCTAAAATATCAGGCCATCAGGTGGCCCGGAAAAAACTGGCTCAGGTGGCTGAGTTGCTCCGACTGGTTCGCCCCCCTGCGCGAATAGAGTGTTTTGATATAAGTCATTCCAAAGGCGAGGCAACCTATGCATCGTGTGTGGTATACGATCATGAGGGGCTGGCGAAAAAACGGTATCGGCGTTTCAGTATTCGGGGGGTAACACCGGGTGATGACTATGCGGCGCTGGAGCAGGCCGTTACCCGTCATCTTACCCGTCTGAAGGAGCAGAACGATCTGCCGGATTTGTTAATGGTCGATGGTGGTAAGGGGCAGGTGGCACGTATACAACAGGTGTTACTTGAACTTGAAATATCGACCGTCGCGTTGTGGGGTATCTCTAAGGGAGAAACTCGCAAGTCCGGTTGGGAATTTCTGTGGGAAGCCGGGGCGCGACAACCTATAATTCCCGACGCTCACGATGACGGGTTTCGGTTGTTACAATTGGTGCGTGATGAGTCGCATCGCTTTGCCATTACCGGTCATCGCAAGCAGCGGGCAAAATCCCGTGGTCGATCTGAGCTGGAGGACTTGCAAGGTGTAGGTCCAAAACGCCGACGAGCTTTGCTGTTGCACTTTGGTAGCCTGAAAAACATGCGTGGTGCGCCACGAGAAGAAATCGCCAGGGTGCCGGGCGTTAGTCAGAAGCTTGCAGATCAGATTTTTGTACAGTTGCACGGTGAGTAGTGGCCTGATGGAGCAAACAGGTCGTTGGAGACGCAAGGTGGCGTATCAAGTTGAAACAGGTATGGTGTTATGAATGTGCCCAACATGTTAACTGTTGGCAGGATTGCGATGATTCCTCTGATGGTGGTCAGTTATTACTGGCTGGGCTGGGGAGGAAAAAGCTGGGCTGCCGTGTTATTTGCATTGGCGGCTATTACTGACTGGTTTGATGGCTATCTGGCTCGCAGGTTAAACCAGGCAACGCCTCTGGGTGCCTTTCTTGATCCGGTGGCGGATAAGCTGATTGTTGCTGCAGCACTGATGGTGCTGGTTGAGGATTACGCCGTTTCATGGATGACGATCCCGGCGATGATTATTGTTGGCCGGGAAATAGTGATCTCGGCCCTGCGTGAATGGATGGCAGAGCTGGGCAAGCGTGCCAATGTGGCAGTATCCATGTTGGGTAAAATCAAAACGGCGTTGCAGATGATCTCCATTATTTTACTGTTGGCATCTCGTGAGCATCCAGTGCTCGAGTGGGTGGGTGTTGTGTTGCTGTATGGTGCGGCGGCGCTGACATTATGGTCGATGTTGATCTATCTGAAAGCGGCATGGCCGCAACTACGAGGTGCGTGAAGCGGTGAGGATTTGGGTCTAAGTGGTTAAAATCTAAGAAAAAGATTGACAGTATTTTTGTTTGATATAAAATGCGCCCCATCTTTTGCGGGAATAGCTCAGTTGGTAGAGCACGACCTTGCCAAGGTCGGGGTCGCGAGTTCGAATCTCGTTTCCCGCTCCATTTTCTCTTCATGAGAATGTGGTCAAAAGAAAGGATCTCAACATCAGTCACCCAGGCACTGGATCTGAAGTTTGTTTTTCTTCGGTTTTCTTCGCTCTTGATGAGAACTCCCGGCGCGATAGCAAAGCGGTTATGCACTGGATTGCAAATCCACGTAGGCCGGTTCGACTCCGGCTCGCGCCTCCAAGTTTCTAACAGGCATCTGACATAAAAGCAGATACCTGTAATCGCCTGTTAGCCCGGGTGGTGAAATCGGTAGACACAGGAGACTTAAAATCTCCCGACCTTACGGTCGTGCCGGTTCGATTCCGGCTCCGGGCACCAATATTCATGCG
>TARA_R110001583_G_scaffold93610_3_pt1 | contig 33623 bp, 28 predicted proteins | sample TARA_R110001583 | Tara Oceans TARA_R110001583 (sample SAMEA4398432) | marine metagenome | biome: Polar Biome; feature: [MES] marine water layer (ENVO:01000295) within the mesopelagic zone...; material: water (ENVO:00002006), including particulate matter (ENVO:01000060) such as...... | reverse complement strand
CGACGCAGCACGCTTTACCGCCTTCCTGGCCGATGTGCTCACCGATATTCGTCGTTTACTGCTGTAGTTAACGATAAAAAAAAGGGCTTATACATGGCGCCTTTATAGGCGCCATGTATTTAAATAAAAACTTTGCGTTATTAATTTAATTACCGCCTAAAATAGCCATAAGATCAGTATCAGGTTCCCTGGAGGTGAGTACAAGCAAAGATTCTAAGCTATTGAGGTGAGTATGTACGGAGTTCCGAGCCGCTTCGGCATCTCCATTTACAAGATGCGAAAGTAGTTGAGCATGGTCTCCCTCTAAATAACAAGATAATAAGCTCGGAGGTTTATAAAGTGCAATAACGATAGAAGTACGTAGTACTAAATCGGTAAGCATCGCACCCATGATACTATTAGGGGAACGTTCGGCAAGAAGGTGATGAATATTCAGTGAATGTTCAATGCGTGCTGGTTCGTTATTATTTTCATAAGCCTGCTTTTCAAGTACGACTTGCTGTTGCAATGCTTTCTTAGCGCTAGTTTCCAGCTTGCCTGCAAGCAGCGCCACAATTTCACCTTCGACTAACCTGCGTGCAGAAAAGGTCTCACGAGTTTCTTCGATTGAAGGAGCACGCACGCGAGCGACCTGATTGGGGCGTTGATCAATGACATGCTCGGCATCTAGCCGTGTTAGTGCCTTACGCACCACCGAGCGACTGACTCCAAATACTTCACCTAACGTTATCTCAGGCAATTTAGTATTGGGAGTCAAACGTTGCATCAGTACAGCCGACCGGATGTGGTCAACGATGTCCTGGTCACCGACGCGACCTTCTTTTGGTTTATTAAAGCGATTTTTATGCCAGCCGAGGTTCATATTGTTTGTCTCTAACGATCCTCGCTGGAACTTAACATGTATCCCCCAATACAACCAACATAAGATCAATGCTTTATCGTTGGAGATGGTTATTTCTCAAGAGCTAACTCAAGCATTTTTTGTAGCGTTTCCGATCATCTTATGCTCTGGTTTACAGCAAGAATTTTCATGGTGTTAGTGCCCCCGTGTGCATTCATATGGTTGCCACGGGTAAGGATGACATGATCATTTTGGGAAACAATTCCTTTAGATACCAGTAATTCTATTGCTTTATCATTGAGTTCTTCGGCTTTCATACTCGTTGTATCAAATGCCAGAGAGACCACACCGCGATACAGTGCCATACGTCGTTGAGAAATTTCACTTTGCGCTAGACCGATAATGGGCAATCCTGAATGTATGCGTGAGGCGATCATCGCCGTAAAACCACTAGACGTCATACAGGCAATAGCGGTGACTCCAGCGAGATGGTTCGCAGCGTACATGGCAGAAAGAGCAACCGTTTCGTCGGCCTGCAAAAAATCTTGATGGATGCGGTGGCCAGATTCCTGAGCGCTCCGCTCACGTTCGGCCCCCAGGCATAAACGATCCATTGCCTTCACGGTTTCTACAGGAAAGTCCCCGGCAGCGGTTTCAGCGGATAGCATCACCGCATCGGTGCCATCTAGAACGGCATTGGCAACATCGAAAACCTCAGCACGCGTTGGCAGCGGCGCACTAATCATGGTCTCCATCATCTGCGTGGCGGTGATCACCGCACGGTTGAGGCTACGTGCGCGCTTGATCATGCGTTTTTGCACACCGATCAACTGAGCATCCCCGATTTCTACCCCCAGGTCACCCCGTGCCACCATGACTGCTTCGGATGCCTTAATAATGCCATCTAAAATTTCATCATCAGCCACCGCTTCGGCACGCTCAATCTTCGCTACAAGACCGATTTCTTTACCATCCTCACCCAGCAGCTTGCGAGCTTCCTGCATGTCAGCAGCGCTACGTGGAAAAGATACCGCAAGGTAGTCAACACCTATTTCGATGGCGGTCTTAATGTCTCGTTTATCCTTGTCGGTAAGAGCTGCCGCAGATAACCCGCCTCCCTGCTTATTGATGCCCTTGTTGTTGGAAAGTTTACCTCCAACAACAACCCGAGTATGGATTTCTTGGCCTTTAATGGCACTGACTTCGAGCACCAAACGACCATCGTCAAGCAGTAGGCGGTCACCTACGATGACATCGTCCGCCAACGTCTTATAGTCACAACCGACACGCGTGATATCGCCGGCATTGCTATCCAACAACATGTCAAGCACGAAGGGCTGGCCTTCTCCAAGCACAACCGCATCGTCCTTGAAGCGAGCGATACGAATTTTAGGGCCTTGCAAATCAGCTAACACCGCTACGCTTCTGCCTAGCCGTTGGGAGATCTCACGCACTTCGACTAGCCGACGGCGATGATCATCAGCCGAACCATGGGAGAAATTGAGTCGAACGACATCCACACCTGCCCGCAGCATACCTTCCAGCACACCTTCACGGTCACTGGCGGGGCCTAGGGTGGCCACTATTTTAGTGCGACGAATGGGGGTATAAGCGGTTGGTTTCATACTGGCCTCGGGAGAACAAGAATAGCTCGAAAATCATTGACATTAGTTCGGGTCGGACCGGTCACAACCAAATCGTTAATAGCAGCAAAAAAACTGTAAGCATCATTACGGTTCAGATAATCTCTTGCTGACAACTGCAAGGCTTTTGCACGTTTCCAGCTCTCGGGGCCGAATACAGCACCGGCGTTGTCCTCAGAGCCATCAATGCCATCGGTATCGACAGCGAGTGCATAAACGCCCTCTGCACCCTCAAGTGTGTCGAAAAGCCCTAATAGATATTCGACATTGCGCCCACCACGCCCATCGCCACGCACAGTGACGCTGGTCTCGCCACCTGAGAGCACCAGCAGTGGACGTGTAATTTCACCTTGCAGTTTGCGCACCATATGCGCTTGAGCAATACCTAAATCACGAGCGTCACCTTCCAAATCATCGCCCAACACTCTGACGTCGACCGCACTTTTTTCGGCACTAAGCCGAGCAGCCTCAAGGGCATCACTGGCTCGCGCCAGGATCATGGACTGGTCGCGTGCAAACTCAGGACTACAGGCTTGAGGCGCGTCGTGATTGGCCATCAGATGTTGACGCACGTTATCAGGAACCTCGATGGCGTGGCGTTCGAGAATCTCCATGGCATCAAGCGGTTTTGAGTTATCTGGCAGGGTGGGACCTGAAGCAATCAGTGTAGGATCATCACCCGGCACATCAGAAATAAGGTATGTCACCACCCGAGCCGGGTGAGCGTGAGCAGCCAAACGCCCACCCTTGATCCCAGACAAGTGACGACGCACCGTATTGATGTCGCGTATCGGTGCGCCACAGCGCAGCAACGCTTTGTTAACAGCCTGCTTGTCCTTCAAACTGATACCTGCGGCGGGTAGCGTCATCAATGCAGAACCGCCTCCAGAGATCAAAGAAATCACCTGATCGTATTCGCTGAGGTTTTTCACCGCTTCAAGCATTCGTTTGGCGGCTTGCTCACCAAGTGCATCGGGCATGGGATGGGACGCTTCTAACACTTCGATGTGCTGACAATCAGCACCGTGTTTATAGCGAGTCACCACCACTCCGTCCAAGTCAATTGCTTCACCGTTGTTACGTGCACGCTCAACCCAAGCTAACTCTAGTGCGCTTGCCATAGCAGCGGCGGCTTTTCCAGCACCGACGACAACGGTTCGACCGGCCGGTTTTTCTGGTAGTTGGTCTGGCAGTAAGCTGAAAGGATGCACCGCAGCGATGGCCGTTTCAGCCAGGTGCACTAACCACTGGCGCGAGGCCTCTTCACTAGTAAAGGGTGCTAAGCGAAAAAGGGCATTCATCGGTAGACTCCACAGGCAAGGGCCGGGGGGAATAGGAAAAAGGGGACAAAAAAACCGGTGAAAGACACATAACGGAACGGAGGTCTTGCACCGGGAAAAGGCAACGAGTCACATGCAATAACGAGGGCGGACCGCAGAACGATGCCCGCCGTAAAACAGTAATGAAACCTCCGTCAATCAGTCAGTCACGCCATAAAAGGCATTACTGGCCAATTTCATAATTCGCCAGCTTTTCCAGGGCACGCAGGATTCCCGCATGGTCCCAATCCGCACCGCCATTCGCGGCACATGCCTGGAATAGCTGCTGGGCATTTGCCGTACCCGGTAAAGAGAGGTTAAGGCTACGTGCACCCTCCAATGCCAAGTTGAGATCTTTCTGATGCAGGCGGATGCGAAAGCCAGGGTCAAAGGTACGCTTAATCATGCGCTCGCCATGCACATCCAGAATTTTCGACTGAGCGAGGCCGCCCAACAGGGATTCACGCACTTTGGCGACATCGGCACCGGCCTTGGAGGCGAACAGCAGCCCCTCTGCAACGGCCTCAATAGTCAGTGCAACAACGATCTGGTTGGCGACCTTGCAGGTCTGGCCTGCTCCGTGACCACCAATGTGCGTAATGACCTTGCCGACGACTTCAAGCAGCGGCTTGGCGCTTTCAAAACCTTTGTCCGTCGCCCCTACCATAATGGTCAGCGCGGCATTGATCGCACCGCCTTCACCACCGGAAACAGGGGCATCAACAAACTCACCACCGGCTTCAGTAATGCGCTTGGCGAATGCCTGGGTCTGCATTGGGGCAATGGAGCTCATGTCGATGACCAGGGTGCCGGGCTTGAGGCCCTCTATCACGCCGTTCTCACCGAACAATACACTCTCTACATCTGGCGTATCCGGCACCATGGTGATAATGACATCTGATGCTTGGGCAACTTCTTTTGGATTAGCCGTCTCTTGCATGCCCTTATCGGCAAGCGTTGCATCCAAGGGGCCGCGTTTGACGGTCACCAAAGAGTGGCCCGCATCGAGCAGGTGGCCTGCCATAGGGCGTCCCATAATGCCTAAACCGATAAAACCAATCTTGCTCATCCTCTTTCTCCTTCAAACTAACGCAATTTGTACTTATTCATACTTGGGGTGTTCAGCGCACCGCCTCTAACCAAACCAGCCCTTCCGACGTTGCCGCCTTGGGCTTGTATTCGCAGCCGATCCAGCCGTCATAGCCCAAGCGGTAAAGATGAGCGAACAGGAAGGGATAATTGATTTCACCGGTACCTGGCTCATTCCGTCCTGGGTTATCCGCCAACTGCACGTGCGCAATCCGCGCGAGGTGCTTTTCAATCGTAGGTGCCAGATCCCCCTCCATGATTTGCATGTGGTAGATGTCGTACTGCAGCTTCAAGTTGTCACTGCCAACCTCATCGAAGAGTGCCAGTGCCTGCTCAGTACGGTTGAGGAAAAAGCCTGGAATATCGCGGGTGTTGATCGGTTCTGCCAACAGCAGAATGCCGGCTGCCTTGAGCTTTTCAGCGGCGTAACGCAGGTTTTCAATCAAGGTGCTGCGCGCTGCGGCAGCGGTTACGCCTTGCGGCTGGATACCTGCCAGGCAATTTACCTGTTGGCACCCCAGCGCAGTGGCGTATTCGATTGCATGATCAACACCTGCGCGAAATTCTTCCACACGATCCGGATGGCAAGCGATGCCACGCTCACCGGCGCCCCAATCGCCTGCTGGCAAATTGTGCAACACCTGGGTGAGGCCATTGGCATCCAAACGTTCCTTGATTTGTGCTACCGGGTAGTCATAAGGAAAAAGGTATTCGACACCCTTAAAGCCAGCGTCGGCGGCGGCCTTGAAACGATCGAGAAAGTCTACTTCGGTGAACATCATGCTGAGATTCGCGGCAAATTTGGGCATGCAAGTCTCCTTGTTTTTATCTTAGTGATAATAATTGCCCTGGTACCGAACCTCGGTGGTCACCAGGGCCAAGCTTAGGTCAAACTGGCGATGGAGCTAGGCGCATCCGTCAAGTTTTCAGCCAGTTCTTCGAATTCATTGACGCCATCAAGGTCGGTACCCATGGAAATATTGGTGATACGCTCAAGAATGATCTCAACTACTACAGGTACGCGATGTTCACGCATCAGTTCGCGGGCCTTTTCAAATGCCGGAGCGATATCCTCAGGCTTTATTACGCGCAGCGCTTTACAACCCAGGCCTTCGGCAACAGCAATATGGTCTACACCGTACTCAGCTAATTCAGCCTCTTCGTCGGTGTAGTTAATGTTTTTGAAAGAAAGTTGCACGCAGTAATCCATGTCGAAGCCGCGCTGGGCCTGACGAATCAACCCGAGATAGGAGTTGTTCACCAGCACATGGATATAGGGCAGGTTGAATTGCGCCCCGACTGCCAGTTCTTCGACCATGAACTGGAAATCGTAGTCACCGGAAAGTGCCACCACTTCAGCTTCAGGGTCAGCACGGCACACGCCCAACGCCGCTGGAATAGTCCAGCCTAGCGGTCCCGCTTGGCCACAGTTGATCCAGTGACGCGGCTTGTAAACGTGTAGGAACTGAGCGCCCGCAATCTGTGACAGACCGATGGTGCTGATATAGCGGGCATTCTTGCCGAACACCTTGTTCATTTCTTCGTAAACACGCTGGGGTTTGACCGGCACGTTATCGAAGTGCGTCTTGCGCAGCAGCGTGCGTTTGCGCTCCTGGCATTCCGCGGCCCAGGCACTGCGATCCTTGAGTTTGCCCTTCGCCTTCATTTCGCGAGCCACTTCAAGGAACAGTGTCAGTGCCAGCTTGGCATCAGAAACGATGCCGTAATCAGGGCCGAAGATGCGCCCGATCTGTGTCGGCTCGATGTCGACGTGAACAAACTTACGGTCTTTGGTATATGTTTCGACGTTACCGGTGTGGCGATTGGCCCAACGGTTGCCGATACCCATCACGAAATCCGAGGCAAGCATGGTTGCGTTGCCGTATCGATGAGATGTCTGTAAGCCCACCATGCCAGCCATCAACGGGTGGTCGTCGGGAATCGTACCCCAGCCCATCAGCGTCGGAATTACCGGCACGCCGGTAAGTTCGGCAAACTCGACAAGTTGCTCTGCGGCATCTGCATTGATGATCCCGCCCCCCGCGACCAACAGCGGCTTTTCGGACTCGTTGAGCATGGTCAACGCTTTTTCAATCTGGGCACGCGAAGCAGACGGCTTATAGGCCGGAAGTGATTCGTAGGTATCCGGATCAAACTCGATTTCGCTCATCTGAACGTCGATCGGCAGATCGATCAACACCGGGCCGGGGCGGCTCGAACGCATTAGTTGAAAGGCTTTCTGGAAGGCTCGCGGCACTTGGGCCGGTTCCATCACGGTAATCGCCCATTTTGTAACCGGCCCGGCAATGGTCTGAATATCCACTGCCTGGAAGTCTTCCTTGTGCAACTTGGCCCGTGGCGCTTGACCGGTGATGCACAGAATCGGGATGGAATCGGCGCTGGCGGAATACAGCCCGGTGATCATGTCGGTGCCGGCGGGACCAGAAGTACCGATACATACCCCGATATTCCCCGCTTTTGTCCGGGTATAACCCTCGGCCATGTGCGAAGCCCCTTCAACATGGCGTGCCAGGATGTGATCGACACCCCCTACCTTGCGCATGGCAGCGTAAAAAGGATTGATTGCGGCACCCGGCAACCCAAAGGCAACGTCGATACCTTCTTTCTTCAGAACATGAATGGCGGCTTCCGCAGCTGTCATTTTAGCCATTACAATTTCTCCTCAACAATTGAATACAATTTATGTATTCATTTTAGATTTGTTCTTGTATTCAAAAATAGACGCCTACTTCATGAGTGTCAATTTTTTATGGAAAATATTTCCATAAAAAATTTAACGCCAATATATTTACTTAATAAACAAGTGCTTATTAAAATATAGCAATTGTAAGTATGCGCAGAATGCGAAGATGAAATTATAGAATTAAGGAGAGAAAAATCAGGCACCACTAATAGACCAACAGCCTTGGCTGTTAGCCTATAAAAACCTTAAGGGATAGCGGATAACATTCGAGAAAATTTAGCGCCAAAGGCACCTCAACTGGCTAGCAAAGCTATTGACCAGAGTGTGTACGTCATCGCCATCACCCTCGGTTTCAACTTGTGCCAAGTAACGCCTCAGCGTGCCCCCACGCAACCCAGTTTCATATGGCGGTTAACGTCCTTGTAGAGCAGATAGCGAAACGGCCCTGGGCCGCCGGCATAACAGGCCTGCGGGCAGAACGCGCGCAACCACATAAAGTCGCCAGCCTCGACCTCAACCCAACTCTGATTCAAGTGATAAACAGCCTTACCTTCAAGCACGTAAAGCCCGTGTTCCATGACATGGGTTTCATCGAAAGGGATGACTGCTCCAGGTTGCAGAGTGACGATATTGACATGCATGTCATGGCGGACGTCATCCGGTTCGACGAAGCGTGTAGTCACCCATTTTTCATCGGTACCCGGCATGGCCGATGGTTCAATGGCGTTTTCGTTAGTGACGAATGACGCAGGTGCTTTAATGCCTTCAACATATTCGTAAGCCTTGCGCACCCAATGAAAGCGAACCGGCTCGTCAGTCCTATTATGAGCCTGCCAGCTAATACCTGGGGGTAAAAAAGCATAGCCGCCGGGCTGCATGAGGTGAGTTTCACCCGCCAGGGTGAGGGTCAGTTCGCCTTCAACGATGAACAGCACCCCCTCGGCTGCCGGATCTAGTTCCGGCTTTTCGCTGCCACCGCCTGGAGATACTTCCATAATGTATTGTGAAAACGTTTCGGCAAAGCCAGATAGGGGGCGAGACAACACCCATAGGCGGGTTTTATCCCAAAACGGTAAATTACTGGTCACAATGTCACGCATGACCCCTTTAGGTATCACTGCATAGGCTTCGGTAAACACGGCACGATCCGACAGCAGTTGTGTCTGTGCTGGCAATCCTCCCTTGGGGGCATAATAGTTACGCTTGGCCATCACCTTTCCTTTATTGTGGTCATTTTATCGTCTGGATTTTTTTATATACATAAACAAGGGATCAAGAAATTTATCCGTAACCCAACATAGCGGAAATGGTTCCGGCAGCTTCAGCGACGCAGTGCCGTAATTGATCACGCTTTTCGGCAGGGACTTCATGTACTGGCACCATAATGCTAATAACGCCTTCCATAGAACCATCATGGTTATAGAGGGGATAGACAACCGAAGAGATACCAAAGTGATAATAGGAGTCCGCAATCACATATCCACGCTGCCGGTCTTCCTGCACTAGATCCCAGAGAACATCACGGTTGGCAGGCGCACCCGGCTCCTTATCTAAAAGGTAATCTGGTGGATAAAGAGTTTCGAATTCCTCTCTTGATAGATCGGCAAGCAGCATCCGTCCCAAAGAAGTGCAATGCAACGGCAAACGGGTTCCGACACTCACACGGCGAATAGTGGCGTTCGATGCCCCGACTCTCGCCACGTAGACCGCATCACGACCATCTCGAATAGCGATATGGCTTGAACAACCGGTCTGCTCACACAAAGACTCAATAACTGGCTGTCCAACCTGCACTACATCCAGCGACGCGACGTATTCAAAGCCTAGACGCAATACATTGACCCCAAGGGAATATAAACCCGTGACTGGGTGATGACGTAAAAACCCCATCTGTTCCAAGGTCTGTACCGCTCGATGCGACGTTGCTTGTGGATAACCCACTCGCTTAACAAGCTCGGAAAAACTCATCTCTCGGTGATGATGATTGAGCTCCATTAAGATCATTAGTCCTCGTTCAAGCGCGGGTATCAGATGTTTTTTGTTATCCTTGTCACTCATGGCTCGTTCACTCGCTTCAGGGTTATCGCTTTTAGGCGAACAAAAAAAGAGACCTTAGTAGATAAGAAGTTACTAATAATTATTTCTCTAGACCTGCATCGATCAGCTCAGCAGGCGGGATGGTGCTTTACCCAATGCTGGGCGATATCCACGCGCCGACTTACCCAGACACGGTCATGCGCTTCAATATGATCAAGAAAACGCTGGAGTGCGATAAAACGGCCAGGACGTCCTATCAGGCGGCAATGCAAGCCGATAGAGAGCATTTTTGGCACTTCTGCTCCCTCCGCGTATAACACGTCAAAAGCATCGCGCAGATAGCTAAAGAAATGATCAGCGGTATTAAAACCCTGTGGCGAGGCAAAGCGCATATCATTAGAGTCCAGCGTATAAGGCACTACTAGATGAGGGTGCGTATGGCCCTGGCTGTCCTTCTCGCGTGTCCAGAACGGTAAGTCATCACCGTAGTAGTCGCTGTCGTACAAAAAACCGCCTTGATCCAATATCAGACGGCGCGTATTGGGGCTGTCGCGGCCGGTATACCAACCCAGCGGCTTCGCACCGTAAAGGTTTTGAAATACCTCGACAGCACGCTCCATGTGCTGGCGTTCCAGCGCTTCTGGCACTTCCTGGTAATTGATCCAACGATAGCCGTGACACGCAATCTCATGACCCAACTCCTGAAAGGCGTGAGCCACCTCGGGGTTACGCTCCAGCGCCATGGCCACGCCGAAAATGGTCAGCGGCAAACCACGTCGTTCGAATTCACGCAAGATACGCCATACCCCTGCCCGCGAGCCATACTCATAAATGGATTCCATGCTCAGGTGGCGATTGGAAAAAGCAGGCGCACCGACTATCTCGGAAAGGAACTGCTCGGAACCGGTGTCGCCGTGTAGTACCGAGTTCTCTGCACCCTCTTCGTAGTTCAGCACGAATTGCACAGCAATTTTCGCCTTGCCAGGCCAATTGGCCTGAGGAGGAGTACAGCCATAGCCGACCAAGTCACGAGGATAATTGGGCGAAGGCATGATGTAAGCTCCTTGTTGTGAAACAACGTTCTAATGAGTGCATAAAAATAATAAAATTGTATACAATAAAAATATAAACTGTACCCATATGCAGTGCAACCTTAACTATAAGAAATGTTCACTTCCTCTAACATTATGTAAGTCCCGACAACAGTGTCACTGTCATAACCTTAGATAAATGCCGTGTTGAAGCAGGATAGTTTTAAGCGTCGACCAGTTTTCATTGGTGAGTATCAGTCGTGGGATTGCAGATTCGCAGGGTGATGGGCTTCGGAACCGCTACTGTGCGGGTTTGCTCTTAGCTTGCCAATATCCCTGCCATGACACGTCAACCACTCACTGGTAAGGTGCCTAGACTTTCCCGTGCCAGTGAATCTGTCACGGGAAAACTTAGCTTCCTGGTCGCCGACTTACCCTTAGTGAGTGGTCACGAGCATCACCACGCTGAGGGCAGCCGAGACCCACATGGCTGGCTTGATCTCCTCAATGCGGCCGGTGAAAAGCTTGATCAGCACAAAGCTGAGAAAGCCGAAGGCGATACCTAGGGTGATCGAATAGGTCAGCGGCATCAGGATGATGGCCAGGAAGGCCGGGAAGGCCTGGTCGAACTTGGCCCACTCGATCTTGCTGATAGGGGCCAGCATGAAGAGCCCTACCAACACGAGCGCTGGGGCGGTGGCGATGCCTGGTATCAGCGAGAGCAGCGGCGATAGGAACAGAAAGGGCAGAAACATCAGGCCGATGGTCACCGCCACTAGACCGGTTCGACCGCCTTGGGCAACACCGGCGCCGGATTCGATGAAAGTCTGGGCCGCACTGGTACCCAGAGGGGCAGCAATCATCGAGGCGAAGGCATCGACGGTCATGGAACGCTTCAGGTTACGAGGGTTGCCATCCTTGTCCTTGAGGTTGGCTGACTCGGAGAGGGCCATGAAGCACGACAAGGCATCGAAGAAGTTGGTGAATAGCATCACGAAGATGAACGGCAGATAGGCAACCTTCAGCGCTCCCCAGATGTCCACCTGCATCACCGCACTGAAGTCTGGCCAGGCAGTCAGGCCGCTCCACTCCACCACCACGTCGCCGCCCCATAGCCGGCCCATGGGCGAGGCCAGCAGGGTGGTTAAGGCGATACCCAGGATCAACGCACCGTTGAAGCGCAGGATGACCAGGATCGCCGTCGCCATCATGCCAATAAAGAATGTAATCATACTGGCATCCATATTGCCCAGCGTGACCAAGGTGGCATCGCTGCCGACGATGAAGCCCGCATTCTTGAAACCGATAAAGGTGATGAACAAGCCAATGCCACAGGTGATTGCATAGCGCAGCGAGGCGGGAATGGCTTCGATGATAGCCTTGCGTACGTTGAACATGGCCAGTATGGCGAACAGCACCCCGGACCAGAATACGCAACCTAGTGCCACTTCCCAGGAGAGGCCGGCGCCCTGTACTAGGGTGTAGGTGAAGAGAGCATTCATTCCCATGCCCGGGGCCACCAAGATCGGGTTGCGTGCATAAAGGCCCATTGCCAGGCTACTCATGAAACTGATCAGCACCGTAGCCGAGAGGGCGGCGGAGAATGGGATGCCAGCGTCGCTGAGAATCGCGGGGTTGACCACGATGATATACATGGAGGCCAGGAACGTGGCGATCCCGGCGAGGATTTCGGTGCGTAGCGACGAGCCGCGCCGAGTCACGCCGAAATAGTGATCCAGCCAGTTGACAGGCCCGGCGACCTGCCCATCGGAGCGTACGGTGTTCTTATCGGCAAAGGAGGAGGAATTCGGTTCCATATTGGTGATCCCATTGTTGTTGGAAAGAATTGGAAATTGGGTATCTTGCCAGTAGGCGTCTTCTATGTTGACCACTTGGTCAAACCAAGCGTAGAAGCAGACTAAACAACAATTGACCATTTGGACAGGTGGCTTTGACTATTGTCGTAGACGAAACTTTTCAAGGAGTGAAGGCAGAGGTCTCACCCTCGGGCAGTGTGGTGTTTCTCAAGTTCGCATCGTTAACTTGGTTTGTAGGTGGGTCGATCCCTTCATGGCTAATGCTGCTCGACCTACCGACGCCACTATCTCATCAGCATTTTTCCGCCACTGAAACGGAAACGGCTTGGGATCTTCGTTGCGGGTCGTCGGATTATCTAGCGTTACAACCAGCACCTACAGTCCGCTTTTAAGCCTTCCTCGGTCACAAAAACTCTGCTCTCGGACTTGCAAAGTTCTACATCCTGGCACATGCTGAAAACGACTTAACCAATCGGTCAACTTATTGCGAAAAACGCACCCCTTAACAAGATCAACAAGAGACACGCGATGATCGACTTCCTTCTCAACGGGCAGCCCCGCCATTGCGAGGTGACACCCGAAACCAGTGTGCTTGAATTGTTACGTGAAAGCCTTGGCGCAATGGGTACCAAGGAGGGTTGCGCCTCCGGCGACTGCGGCGCCTGCACCGTCGCCATTGGCGAAACCGGTGCTGATGGCGAGCTGCGCTATCACAGCGCCAATGCCTGCATCACCCCTGCCCATCAGTTGAATGGACACCACCTGATTACCGTGGATGGTCTCGCCAATGGTGACAAGCTGCATCCCGCCCAGGCCGCCATGGTCGAATGCCACGGCAGCCAGTGCGGCTTTTGCACCCCAGGCATCGTCATGTCGCTGTTCACTCTTCATGAACAACAGCGTCGACAGGAAGACAAGGCCCTGGCACCGCTGACGCCGCAGCGTCTAGAGGCCGCCTTGGGGGGCAACCTGTGTCGCTGTACCGGCTACCGCCCGATCCGCGACGCTGCGTTGACCATGAACGAGCACCCCGAGCATCGCCCGCTGTGGATGGATGCCACCGGCCCTGAGCCGAAACCCGAACCGGTCATTAGTGAAAGCTCCTTTGCCCAGCCCACCACGCTTACTGGTTTGATCGAGTGCTTGGAGCGTCATCCCGAGGCTCGCCTCGTTGCCGGAGCCACCGACCTGTGGCTGGAGAGCACCCAGCGGCTAGCCCGCTTCGAGCGGCTAATCGATGTCACGCGCGTCGCCGAGTTGAACGTGATTGAAGAAACCACACTCGAAGACGGCCGCCGCGGCTGGTGGATCGGCGCTGCCGTGACCTATACTCGTATTGAGCCGCTGTTGGAAACACACTACGACGCGTTCGCCCACCTGCTGCATCGCTTGGGTTCTTCCCAGATCCGCAATCGCGGCACACTGGGTGGCAACGTGGCTAACGCCTCACCGATTGGCGACACCCCGCCAGTGCTGCTGGCGCTGGGTTCACGTCTCAAGCTGGTGGGTTCCGAGGGTGAGCGCGAACTGCCGCTTGAGGACTTCTTCCTCGACTACAAGCGTACCGCACTACAGCAGGGCGAAGCGATCCGTGCCCTGTTCCTGCCTCACCCTATCGAGGGAGAAACCCTCAAGGTGTGGAAGCTTTCCAAACGTCGAGAAGACGATATTTCTGCGGTACTTGGGGCCTTCGCCTGGCGCCTGGAGGATGGCGTACTGCGCGACGTTCGCTTGGCCTTTGGCGGCATGGCCGCCATTCCCAAGCGTGCGATCCGGGCCGAATCGGCGCTCGAGGGCAAGGAGCCCTCACCGGCTGCCTTCCAGCAAGCACGGCTGGCGCTGTCTCAGGATTTCCAGCCCATGTCGGATGTACGCGGCAGCGCCCACTACCGCCAAGTTACAGCCGCCAACTTGCTCGAACGCCTGCGCCTGGTCATTGCGCAGAACACCACAGACAGCCCCCGGGAGGTGATGCTCCATGCGTACGCTCACTAAGCTTTCCAAGACGCCTGATGTCGCGCCGGAACAAGATAAAATAACGGTCGATGTGAGTGCCGACTCGGCGGCTGCCCGGCACGAGCTCGACGGTCGCATCAAGGGCGACGGCCCCCTGGCCCGCGATACCCTTCTCTATACCAATACTCACCCCCATTCCCAGGCCCATGAGAGCGCGGTCAAGCATGTCACCGGGCGGGCGGCCTACATTGACGACCTGAGCGCCCCTGCTAATACCCTGCATGTTGCCTTGGGTCTGTCACCGGTGGCCCATGGTCGTCTGACCCGCCTCGACCTGAAAAAAGTCAAAGCCATGCCCGGCGTCGTGGATGTCGTTGCAGTAAATGAGGTGCCCGGCCACACCGATATAGGCCCGGTCTTCCCTGGAGACCCGATCTTCGTCGAGGACGAGATCAGCTACGTCGGCCAGGTCATCTTCGCCGTGGCTGCCGAGAGCCATCGTGCTGCGCGGGAAGCCGTCCAAGCGGCAGTCGTGGAGATCGACGAGCAACCGGCCTGCCTCGACCCGGTCGCCGCCGCCGAGCGGAAAGAATTTGTGCGCCCCAGCCATGTCCAACAGAGCGGTGACTGGGAGCAAGCGCTGAATAACGCCACCCTGACCGTGGAAGGCGAACAATTCGTCGGCGGCCAAGAGCATTTCTACTTGGAAGGTCAGGCCTGCCTTGTGCAGCCCACCGAGGACGAGGGTGTGGTGGTGTTTACCTCCAATCAGCACCCCAGCGAAACCCAGAAACTGGTGGCCGAGGTACTGGATATCCCGTTTCACGCCGTGACCGTGGAGGTACGCCGCATGGGGGGCGGTTTCGGCGGCAAGGAGACCCAGGCATCGCCTTGGGCCTGTATCGCTGCGCTGTTTGCCCGACGAACCGGCCGCGCCACCCGGGTACGCCTACCTCGTGCCGAGGACATGCGCGCCACCGGCAAGCGCCACCCCTTCCATAACCGTTATCGGCTGGGTGTCGACGATCAGGGCGTGATCCTAGGTGGCGAGATCACCGTGATCGGTGATTGCGGCTACTCCCCCGACCTCTCCGACGCCATCGTCGATCGCGCCATGTTCCACAGCGACAACGCCTATTCGCTGGGCGACGCCAGGGTGACCGGCCACCGTGCCCGCACCCATACCGCATCGAATACCGCCTTTCGCGGCTTTGGCGGCCCTCAAGGCATGATGGTGATCGAGGCGGCCATGGACGACATCGCCCGTCGCATGGGTGAAGACCCACTGACGATCCGCAAGCGCAACTTCTACCGTCCCGGCCGTCAAACGACCCACTATGGCCAGGAGGTCGATCAGATCGCTTTGCTCAAGGAGTTGACTGACCAGCTCGAGACCAGTAGCGACTACTGGGAACGCCGCCACGCGATCACCGAATTCAACGCCGAGAGCCCGATCGTCAAGCGTGGCTTGGCGCTGACGCCGGTGAAGTTCGGTATTTCCTTCACCGCCAAGCACCTCAATCAGGCCGGCGCCCTGCTGCACGTTTATACCGACGGCAGCGTGATGATTAACCATGGCGGCACCGAGATGGGCCAAGGCCTGCATACCAAGATCTGCCAGGTAGCCGCCCGTGAGCTGGGCCTCGATGCCAAGGAAGTCCGCATCACCGCCACGCGCACCGACAAGGTGCCCAACACCTCGCCCACCGCCGCATCCAGTGGCGCCGACCTCAACGGCCAGGCGGCACGCGATGCTTGCATGAAGTTAAAGCAGCGGTTGTTCGATTTTGCCCATGAGCACCTCTATCCGGATCAGGGGCTCGACCGTGAAGACATGCGCCTGGAAGCCGGGCACCTGATTACAGGCCACGGCGAGAGCGAGCGTCGGATACCGTGGGGCGAGTTGGTTCAGTCCGCCTACCTCAACCGTATTTCGCTCTCGGAGAAAGGTTTCTACGCTACGCCGCTGATCCACTACGACCGTAACGTCGGCCAGGGGCGCCCCTTCTACTACTATGCCTTTGGCGCCGCCGTGGCGGAAGTCAGCGTCGACACATTGACTGGCGAGTACCAAGTCGACCGTGTGGACATACTTCACGACGTAGGTGACTCACTCAACCCAGCCATCGACATCGGCCAGGTAGAGGGCGGCTTCATTCAGGGCATGGGCTGGCTGACCAGTGAGGAGCTTAAGTGGAACGACGCCGGGCGGCTGATCTCTGATGGCCCGGCCACCTACAAGATTCCCACCTACGGCGACTTGCCACCGGTGTTCAATGTCAATCTGCTGGAGGGACACCCCAACTCCATGGCCAGCATCTATCGTTCCAAGGCCGTGGGGGAGCCTCCCTTCATGCTTGGCATGGCGGTATGGTCCGCGTTGCGTGACGCTCTTGCGAGTCTTGCTGACTATGCTGAAGCGCCGCGACTTGATACGCCGGCCACCCCGGAACGTGTGCTCATGGCCGCCGAGACACTGCGCGCCAAGTATGGCGCCCGGAACGATACGTGGCCGTTGGAAAAGGGTGCCGAATAATGAACGTCCAGCGCCCCGAAAGCTGGCATGAGGCCCTGCACCGCTTGCAGAGGGACGGCCTACCCCATGCGCTGGCCACCGTGGTGACCAGCGCTGGCTCCACGCCCCGGGAGCCAGGCGCTCGGATGGTCATCACCGATGATGACGTGTTCGATACCCTGGGTGGCGGCACCTTCGAATTTCAGGTGATCGATTCAGCCCGCGAGCGGCTGGCATCAAGAGCGCTAGGCATGAGCCTCGAGGCCTTCGCCCTGGGCGGGCGCAGCGGGCAATGTTGCGGCGGCTTCGTCAACGTGCTGCTAGAGATCTTCCCCGGCAGTGCGGCAACTCTGGCCATCTTCGGCGCCGGCCATGTCGGTACCGAGCTGGTGCGTCTAGCCGCCCCACTGCCCTGGCAAGTGATTTGGCATGACAGCCGCGACAGCGCCTTCACCGACTGGGCCGAGGCACAGCCGCGGCTGACCTGTCGCCACGCGACTGACCTTCAGGCCGCCGTCGCGGCGCTGCCAGCGGGCAGCCACGCGCTAGTGCTGACACACGACCATGCCGAGGATCGCGAGCTGGTGGATGCCCTGCTGCGTCGTGACGACATGGCCTCAATCGGCCTGATCGGCTCGAAGAGCAAATGGGCCAGCTTTCGCTCGCGGCTGACCGAGGCCGGGCATGCCGCGACAGCGCTAGCCAGAGTACGCTGCCCCATCGGCGTTGCTTCGGGTGCAAACGGTGAAAAGACCAAGGGCGGCAATAAGACGCCCTATGCCATTGCACTTGCCGCCATGGCCGAGCTATTGCCTCTGGTGAGCACCCATGAACGGGCAGACCAACGCGGCCTCGACCCAGGGGAACTGCGTGCCCTAGTCGGCCAGCATCCTTCATAGCTATACACCGTGCCACCGGAAACAAGAGTCCCCATTATGACGACGAATGACACATACGTGATCCGCGCCGAACTACTGAGCTTTGACGCCGACCCCGGCGAGGGCGACACACCCGCCGAAGGCAGCGTACGCCATATCGAAGACGCGGCCCTGTGGATCGAGGGTGGCCGCATCCGCGCCATCGATGACTATGCGCGACTCGAACCGGATCTGCCTCCAAGAATCGAGGTGATCGACCACCGCGGCAAGCTGCTGATGCCCGGCTTCATCGACAGTCATGTCCATTATGTCCAGCTCGAGATCATGGCCTCCTACGGGCGCCAGCTGCTCGACTGGCTCAACGACTACACCTTTCCCGAAGAGTGTCGTTTCGCCCAGTACGATTACGCCCTGGCGCTTTCCAATGTCTTTCTCGACGAAATGCTGCGGGTCGGCACCACCACCGCTCAGGTGTTCTGTTCCAGCCACCCCGATTCCGTGGATGCTTTCTTCACCGCCAGCAGCAAGCGCGACCTGCGCATGCTGGCGGGCAAGGTGCTGATGAATCGCCATGCCCCCGAGACATTGTGCGACGACATCCAAGGTGGCATTCGCGATACCGAACGGCTGATCAGCGACTGGCACGGCACACGCCGACTCGGCTACAGCCTGACCCCACGCTTTGCTCCCACCTCGACCCGGGCGCAGTTGGACGCCACGGGAGGGCTGTTGCGCAATGACCCGAGCCTGTGGCTGCAGACCCACCTTTCCGAAAATACCGGCGAGCTGGACTGGGTTGCCGAGCTGTTCCCCGAGAGCCGCGACTACCTAGAGGTCTACGAGCAGTCCGGACTGGTGGGGCCACGCAGCACTTTTGCCCATGGCATTCATCTTGACCAGGGTATGCGGCGGCGGCTGGCTGATCGTGGCGCCAACCTGGCCTTCTGCCCCAGCTCCAATCTGTTCCTAGGCAGCGGCCTGTTCGACCGTCACGCCGCACGCGACGTCGGGCTCAACGTGACTTATGCCAGCGACATTGGCGGTGGTACCGATCTTTCCGGACTCGCGACTCTCAAGGCCGCCTACCAGGTAGGACAATTGCGTGGCCAGCCCCTGACGGCCTGGCAAGGCCTTTATGGCTTGACACTGGGCAATGCCAGAGCCTTGTCGCTGGATAGCGAGATCGGCCGTCTGGCTCCCGGGATGGAGGCCGACTTCGTGGTGCTCGACCTCGATGCGACACCGTTGCTGTCAAGGCGCCATGCCCGCTGCCGCACCCTTAGCGAGCGCCTGTTCGCGTTGATGATGATGGGCGATGACCGCAGCGTACTGGAAACCTGGGCAAGCGGCAGACGCCAGCACGTCCGAGACTGACTGACGCTATCCATCTTTTATCTTCCAAGCCATTCGCTAAGGTCTGTTGACGTTTCACATCGGTAACCAGAGGAACACGCAGGCTAAAGCAACCATGCTCTCGTAATTTCGCTGGAGGTTATCGTAGCATGTCGCAATATCCCGGTAATGCTTCATTTTGCTGGCTGCCGACCAGGCATTGAAGCGCTTATAGACCGTGTGCCAGCGGCCAAATATCTCGGGAAAATTACGCTATGGGCAGCCAGAACGCATTCGATAAAGAATGCCTTCCATCGTCATTAATAGATCGGGCTTGTGATAAATTCCTTGTCGAAGCAGGGTAGGTTTCAGCTTCGATCAGTGTTCATCCATGAGCACTTTTCGGGGAATGGCAAGTTCGCAGTTTGTGGGTGTCAAAACCTATATTCTGCGAGCTTGCCCCTGGAGCACACCATGAAACAAGCAAACCTCAAAGCCCTGCCTTCCTATACATCTCAAGAAATACCTGGCAGAACAAATTATTGGTAAGCAATGGGATGGACTCCTCCTCAACGAACCGACATCTACGTGCCAAGATGGTGAGTGAACAGTCAATCATCGTGAAGATGAGGAGAAGCCCAGATGAACATTACTCCGCTGCCCGCCGCTCAATACAGCACTACCCAGATAGCCAAGCTGTATCAAAAACGGGAGCTGGGGTGGCGATGGCGAGTCTCTTCTTAGATGACCATCCTCAACCATCTAGACCGAGGACGGTAACAATATCCAAAACCCGCTATCAGGTAAATCGTAAGGCAGCGCCGCTTAAGTGAACTGCATTACAGTTCAAGACCGGCGAACGATCAGGCTGATTCAACCGCCGGCGCCGGGAGCAAATCACCGCGCAGCTTGAAGCGCCCCACCATCAAGGCCAATTGATCGGCGTGCTCACTAAGCTGATGGGCCGATGTGGTAGATCTCTCCGCCAGTGATGCGTTCTGCTGTGTCATGCGATCCAGCTCCGCCACAGCGATATTTACTTGGCCGATGCCGTCGCTCTGTTCGCCGGCTGCATGACTGATCTCACCGAGCATGCCAGCGACGCGCTGGACGCTCTCCATCAACTCATGCATGGCTTTGCCCGCCTCACTGACCAAGTGAGTACCGCTCTGTACTTTCTCTCCCGAGGCATCAATCAGCTGACGAATATCACGCGAGGCCGCTGCACTGCGTGTCGCCAACTGTCGGACTTCACCGGCTACCACGGCAAACCCCCGCCCGCTTTCGCCCGCTCGAGCCGCCTCGACAGACGCGTTCAGAGCCAGAAGATTGGTCTGAAATGCAATGTCGTCCATAACCTTAACGATATCACCGACCTTCGTTGACGCTTCCTGAATTGCCCCCATAGTCGTCACTACCTGCTCCACCTGCCCGCCGGTGCGCTGAGCCAGTTCCGCTGCGGCCTGTGATAACCCATTGGCTACTTGGGAAGAGGTAGCGGTATTCTCGACGGTGCCAGCAATTTCTTCCATGGAGGCCGAGGTTTCTTGCAGGCTGGAGGCGGCCTGTTCGGTACCTCGCGACATGTCCCGGCCACCGTTTGCAACCTCCCGTGCAACCAGTTGTACAGCATCGCTGCTGGTTCGAACCAGACTCAGCACATCATGCATCTTATCGGCAAAAGCATTGAACTGAATGGCGAGCTCAGCGCTTTCGTCCTTGCCGGTTACCGGTAGACGCAGCGTCAGATCTCCATCCCCTTGAGCGATTCCACGCATGGCATCTGCAGTGCGACGAATAGGTCGAAGCTGTGCGCGTAACAGTAGGGCAATCACAGCCAGGCTCGTTATCAAGATCAGACTCACGGCCAGTAGGGTCAGTAAAACCGCCTGATTGAGGTCGGAGAACAGCTCGTCCCGTGGGATCTGTGCGAAGGCTATCCACTCGGTGCCTGGTATGTCGATAGCAGCCACCAAGTGCTCCGCACCTTGTGTATCCCGGACCGTTTCGAAGCGATAGCCTTGTTCCGCCAGCAACGTAGGAGCAACATCCTCCCAGCCTGGCAACGCCGCGAGCGGTTCCCCGACCCGTTCGGCTCCGTCGGGGTGTATGCTGATGGTGCCATCTCGGTTTGCCAGAAATACCGTACCACCCTCACCTAAGCGATAGTCCCGAATAGTTTCAGCCAAGGTTTCCAGCGTGTAACCAACGCCCGCAATGCCGATTCGTTTGCCTTGTGCTTCTATCACGTAATTGATGAAGACCTGCAGTTCCCCTCCGTCATCATCAATGTCTAGCTGATAGTCGACCCCGTCATTAGCGTCGACAAGGTTGTAAAACCAACCATCCTGTTCGCGGCTCAAGCGCCTATCGATTCCATCGGCTGTGTAATAGTTGCCGCTTTGCGCCGACACGTAGAATACGACGTTGGCGCCGGTACGCTGCTGAATCTCACTAAAATGACCAATGGCCCGATCCGCATCCCCCTGTGGCTCTCCCTCTGCCAGCCAATCTTTGAGGTAGCGATTATGCGCCAGTTCCTCAGCCACGCTGATGGGACCAGACAGCGTGGCTTCGATATCGTTGCGGATACTTTCGAGAGTCACAGGCAGCTCGACCGTTGTGACCCGGTTGGTCACCAGGTTGCCGAACAAGTAATATTGAAGGGCGGTGGCACCGCCCACGATCAAAAGCATGCAAAGACTGACGATGATCATTAGCCTCTGCGCGATGGTAAAATTTTTCATTATCCTGCCCTATGCTGAGGCGCATCGTCAGGATCGCCATGTTGTGTGTTGAGTTGACCATATGGTCAATACCCTATCGGCGGCAGGACAAGAAACTTTACCTGGTCGGCTTAATCGGGATTGAATTACTTTGGGAGAACTTCTGGTTCAGTTTGTCGCTTTCCGCCTTAGGATCACCATGGCCACGCCGAAAATGGTCAGCGGCAAAGCACCTCGCATGCTCGGGTGACCGTTGGGGAAAGCAAGCGCTGCCATAAGGCAGGCCACCAATAGCACTGACTTTAAATACGTACGAATTTTACTTAAACGGTCACTCTTTCCATTCCTCAATCAATGCACGTTCTTCCTCCGTCATATTCGTCATATTGCCAAGTGGCATATAGTTACTCGCTACTACTCGCTTAATGCTCTCTTGTTGTTTGATGATTTGCTCGATTTCGTCATATGCAAAACCAGCAGGAGGAGCAGAAAAGCCCGGCTGTGTCGGCGTTTGTGAGTGGCAAGCGACACAACGCTGCTCTATTACGGCACCGATCTCAGTGATATCTGGCCCCTTTTCTGCGGCCTGAGCGCCAGATTGATTCGAGATTTGCGCAGGCATGGCCACCCAAAAAGCTATTAAGATAAGAACAACACCAGCAATGGGATAGATCGGCTGAATTTTACCCGCATGCATTAAAACAAAGTATTGACGAATCAATGCACCCGCAAAGATAAAGAGTGTCATCAGCACCCATGCATGCTCATAAGTGTAAGCAAAGGAGTAATGATTGCTGATCATCAACAATACGACGGGCAGGGTGAAATAGGTGTTATGAACCGAGCGCTGCTTACCACGCTTACCATCAAGTGGATTGGGTGTTGCACCAGCCTTCATCGCCTTTACCATGCGACGCTGACCAGGAATGATCCAAAAGAACACATTCGCCGACATCGCAGTAGCCATCACCGCCCCTGTTAACAGGAAAGCCGCGCGTCCCGAAAACATCTGAGTACTCAAGTAGGCAACTACGATCATCATGACCGCTACGCCGATACTCAAGAGACCATCACGCTCCATGTTCGGGCTGATACGCTTACACATCTCGTTATAAACAACCCACCCTAGTAGCAGGAAGGCCAGCGCCAGGATATTAGCTTCCCAGCCAGCAAGGTTAGCCGCCCACTCCCAGTTACTGTTGGGGTTCACCAAGTAGAACCCTGGGTTAACCATATACAAAATGATGAACAGGGCAAAACCGGATAGCCATGTAGTGTAAGACTTCCAGAACGACCAGTGCAGATCATCCGGTAGCTTTTCTGGACTCGTTGCATATTTCTGGTTGTGATAGAAACCACCACCATGAACAGCCCACATTTCACCAAACACCCCTTTTTGGCGGCAGTTTTCGTCTTTAGGTGTCTTGAGGCCATTGTCCAGCATCACAAAATAGATGGATTCGCCTATCCAAGCGATGGCCGCGATGACATGCAGCCAGCGCAGCATAAAGTTTCCAAATTCAAGTAAATAGGCTTGCATTAGGGGAACCTCGCCTCATTTGATTATTGTTGGGTGGCTAACTACAAAAAGGTTATTGACGCTAAGGATTAATGTTCAGCTGCCGCGATAAGTCGAGTAGGCATACGGCGATAGCAGTAATGGCACATGATAGTGCTGCGCCACATCATTAACCCCGAAACGAAGTGGTATGATGTTCAAAAAGCTCGGCTCTTGCGCTTTTAATCCTTGGCGCATCAAGTAGTCACCTGCATGAAACACCATTTCATAATTGCCCTTTACTAACTCACTTCCTTCAAGTATCGGAGCATCACAACGACCATCGTCATTGGTCTTAACTATTTTAAGAAGCTGACGTTGCTCCCCATCTAAACGAAATACCTCGATTTTAATTCCTTCACCAGGGCAGCCTTGGGCTGTATCCAAAACATGTGTTGTCAGTTTTCCCATCACCCCTCTCCTATGATTTTCCGTGAATCCTGTGCCGTTAGCTCATCATTGGCAACGCAGCATTAGCACATTCTAAAAAGTGATCATGTGGTTATGGACAACATTTTTAGCTCTTTAATGGATACATTTCAAATATTTTTTGTATACATTTTAAACTGTATGGGCACCCCGCGTTAGTGAATGCGACTTTAGTAGGCATGATTTAAGGGGATTTAGCTTTAGAAGGGTCGGCTACAGAAGGCAGATGAAAAACAAACAATATAAATATAACCCATTGTAATTTAATTATTTTATTTAGATTTTTGTTAGTAGCCATTGAGCATATCAATATTTTCTCTAGGTATAGTTATCTGTAAAAAATGCACATTGATGATATGGGGTTGGCAGAGAGCTGCAAAATTATTTATTTTCTGATTTATTTTTGTGTACAGTATGGTCAAATTCGATAAACAAAAAATTAATAGCACTGAATACAATAACAATGGAGCCTCATCTATGAATGATGCATTAGCCTCTTCCGAAGATCGGAAACGCGTGAGCGAAAAGAACACCTCTCTCTTTGATTTCTATGGAAAACCGCGGTTTTCAAAGGCCTTGCCTCTATCTCTTCAGCATCTACTGGCCATGATCGCTGGCGTCATCACTCCGCCCATTATCGTTGCCGGTGTTGTGGGGGCGAGCATAGAAGAGAAGCTCCTGCTTATTCAGATTGCCGTGCTGGCATCAGGGGTATGTACTGTTTTCCACCTTTACGGTGTTTGGAAATTTGGCGCCCGCTTGCCCGCCATCTTTGGCGTAGGCTTTGCCTATGTACCAACTTTGGTCGCAGTAGGAGCTCAGTATGGTATTGAAGGGATTCTTGGCGCACAGTTAATAGGCGGTATGACCATGGTGATAGTGGGCTATTTCATCCAGTATATCCGCCACCTCTTTCCGCCTGTTGTTGCAGGCACAGTGGTATTGGTCATTGGCTTATCACTTTACGATATTGCTATTCGCTATATGGCGGGCAGTGGCAACGTAAACGCACCCAATTTTGGCGATCCGATTAATTGGGTCGTAGCGGTGGTAACGCTACTCACGGTATTGATCGCCGCTCAGTTCGGTAAAGGCGTGGTTAAGCTTTCCGCAATCATTGTAGGCATCGTCGTAGGCTACTTGCTCTCGCTCGCCCTTGGCATGGTCAGTTTCGATAGTGTGTCCAATGCTTCCTGGGTGGCCATCCCCAAGGTAATGCCTTTCGAGATGGAATTTCACGCGGCCGCCATCGCCTCTATGGTCGTTATCTGCATTATCAATTCCGTACAAACTATCGGCGATTTGTCCGCAACAACCGTAGGTGGCATGAATCGAGAGCTGAAGACTAGGGAGTTGACGGGAGGTTTACTGGGCAATGGCCTGACTACCACCCTAAGCTCTTTCTTCGGTGCATTGCCAACCTCCACCTTCAGTCAGAACGTAGGCATTGTGGCGATGACCAAGGTTATTAGCCGTTATGTCCTGGCGCTGGCGGGCATCATGATGATTCTGGCCGGCCTTAGCCCAAAGTTTGGGGCAATCATGACCACCATTCCTTACCCCGTATTGGGTGGAGCAACCATTACCGTATTCGGCATGATCACCATGACGGGCATTCAGCTGTTGGTAAAAGATGAAATGTCCGCTCGAAATATGACGATCGTGGGGCTCGCTTTAGCATTGAGCCTAGGTATCGCTTCTGTCCCCTCTGCCATTGAGCAGTTTCCGGCGGTGTTGAGAGACCTAATTGGCGGTGCGCCTATTGTAGTTGCTGCGATAACAGCCTTCACACTTAACATAGCCCTGCCTAATAAATCACTGACCGACGAGGCAAAAGAGCGGGAGGCGATTGCCAAAGCAGATGCCGAGGCGGCCAAAGCCGACAGCGACAAATGAAGCCAGAAAATCTCACAAAACAGCACCCACTCTAATTAAACAGTTTTTATGTACACCTAATTAGAAGCCATTTGGCCACCACTAAATAGAACTGCTGCGTGCGCTGGCAGTTCTATTTTGTGGTTAAGGTGCATGGCTCTATAGGTTAACTTGGGAATATAAATGCGTATATTAGATAATATGACATTAAGAATGAGCTGGACGTTGGTTCTACTCTCATTCTTACTTATGCTTCTTGTGCTCAGTGGCACAGGGCTTTATGCCGTCAATCACAGCCAACAAAGCATCGAGCAGCTCACTAATGTCAATGTTAACCAGCAGGCTAGTCTCAACCGAACTAATTCCACGCTACAAGCCACACGCCTTAGCATGGCGCGCCTTTATGAGGAATTGATTGAGCCACAAACAACGCTTACCAATGAAGAGAGGCAACAGCGAGCTACTGAGCTGCATAGTTCGCTTAACAGTGCCCAAGACGTGTTTTCGAATTTTCTCTCACTGCCCGCCAACGCAGCTCATGAGGCGATTATCTCGCCTATCGTAACAAGCTTTGACACCATGCTAGATGTACACCTTTTGCCGCAAGTAACTGCATTGTACGAAGGCGATACAGTTACTTACCGCGAACAGCGTGACGCCGCTTACCAGGCTTATGCAGCTTTCTATCAAGATGCGATTGGTTTTTTTCATCAAGTAGAAAAAGAAGGTAACAACCGGCTGAACAATTTTGACTCTGTCATCAGCCTTTCCACTATTACCATCATCACCGTCTTCATTATCGCGCTCATGGTTACCGTGATTGTTTACTGGGGCGTAGGTGCTAATTTAATACGGCCTTTGCACCGCATTACCGAGCATTTCAAGAGCATGGCGGAAGGCGACCTTTCAAGAGAAGTGGAAACCCGCGGTCGAAATGAAATCGGCGTGCTTTTCACTTCTCTGCGTCATATGCAGCAAAGCTTACTCGGCACTGTTATGACGGTTAGAGAAAGCAGTAGCGAAGTATTTACCAGCGCCAAAGAGATCGCCAAAGGTAATCAGGATCTCTCGGCGCGTACGGAACGACAGTCAGCCTCGTTAACCGAAACCGCGTCAAGCATCGAAGAAATGACCTCAACAATGGAGCGCAACAGCGAGAACACTATCCAAGCAAGACAAGTAGCTCGTGAAGCTGCAAACACTGCGGATCAAGGCGGTAGTGTGGTCATGGAGGTCATTAGCCATATGCACAACATCCGCGAAAGCTCACAGAAAATCACCGACATCATCAAGCTGATTGACTCCATTGCTTTCCAGACCAATATTCTCGCACTCAATGCTTCAGTAGAAGCGGCACGCGCTGGAGAGCATGGCCGCGGCTTTGCGGTGGTGGCCAGTGAAGTACGCCAGCTCGCTACCCGCAGCGCTAGCGCCTCAACGGATATTCGAAAACTGATTGAAACATCGGCCAATATGGTAGAAACCGGCACGCATCAAGCGGATAAAGCAGGCGAAACCATGGCGCGAATCATGACATCGGTGACCCAGGTCACCACGTTAATGGACGAGATATCCGTAGCAACCGAAGAACAACGCGCGGGTATTCGAGAAGTTAATATCGCAGCCAACGATATGGAGCAAACGACTCAGCAAAATGCCGCAATGGTCGAACAAGCCAGTACGGCCGCCATCGAGCTTCAGCATGAGGCCGAACGCCTCAACTCTATTGTCGCCCGGTTTAAGCTGAATGAATCAACACCGCAGCTAACGACGCAAGCGATCAATGCACACTAACAATGCACATTAACAATGCACATTAGTGCCTTACTAAAAGCACCCTACCGCTAAAGCAAAGCCACGGGAACGAGCACGTGGCTTTATTAAAACTAAACATCTGGAGCAAGACAGTATGATCCTGGGTCTTACATTGCTATATGTGGGCGCCGTTTTGTTTATAAATGGTATTTGGCTCCTGGGAAAAATCAGCAACCAAGAAGTCTCCATCATCAACATCCTGGTTGGGTTGCTCAGCTTTATTATAGCCATGCACTTAATTTTCAAAGTCCCTAACAACACGGTTGAGATTAGCACAGGGGCTTTTACACTCTTATTTTCAATAACTTATCTTTGGGTAGGTGCCAATCAGTGGCTAAAATCTGATGGCAAAGGATTAGGCTGGTTCTGTCTTTTTGTAAGTATCACCGCCGCCGTTATTGGTGTGCACTCACTCGCTGGCTACACGACAAACTTCAAACTGTGGAATACCGCTAGCTGGTTTGCATGGTCTCTTTTATGGCTCAGCTTCTTCTACCTATTAGCGCTAGCGAAGCCTATTCAGCGACACGTTGCCACCTATACCATTTTTTGCGCAATCTTTACTGGCTGGATTCCAGGCGTCATGATTTTGCTAGGGGGAATTAGCACTTAAGGTGACAAAGTCTTCGCTGCCCACCAACAATTAGTTCACTCATGAATAAGCCGAGCTAGCATCAATATGAAGCATGGAGAAAGTCAGGACTTATAAATAAATCTACGCTTATTCTCCCATCTACTAAAAAGCCATAGAAAAGTGCTAACGCAAAGAGATAAAACAATGAAAGCCTATGGTCGCCCGCCATGACTGACCTCAAAAAACGCAACATGCAGGTGCGCATGGCGGCGCCAACAGAGGGATATCGCGCCTGGTACGGTGGCATGTCAATCTCACGGCATGTGAAGGGACGCACGCTAGATGCGGCTTATGACTACTTCAACTGGTGGATTTCTGGATGGCCCGGCGCCGTCATGGCCTGCCAAGGCTATTACATTTCCACCCCAGAACTGACTGCCCTCACCTATCCGCTGCGGAGTGGGACTTTTGGTATGACGGCAAACCTGCCGCAAGAGCCTTCCGGGCCCCGATGGCACCGCTGATATGATTCACCGAGGCGAAATCCGCGACGGCGGAGACTACCAGACAAGAATGAGCCGTATCGCGGTGCGGAATACCGAGCATAACTATTTGGTAAGGCGCTGGAATGACTTTATGTCGGCTTAAGACCGGTGCTTGATCTAGCATTTAGGCTCTTCTCATCTGCCGCCCTCACACTGACAGCTAACAGCGTGATGGCCATGAGCACATGCCCCCGCCTCTTGGCTTTCACGAGCTTACGCGGGGTTCTTGTTTGCTCCCCAGCTCCCATCTAATCAAGACTGCGTCTGCTGCACAGCCGCCAAAGCTAAAAAATGTTACGGCTCCTAATCAGCAGGCCACGAAGGAACGTTGAAAATAAAAGCTGACGAACCTCAGCCTACTTCAGCAGCTTGTGCTAGGCTAAATTAAACGCGGGAGTTTAAAAGTTAAGCATCGGTGCAAGAAAAATTGCCACTTCATAAATATTGAGCATGTATACAGCTAACAACCTAAAAGCAATAACGCCACTTTTTAATTGATAATAATGAAAGGGCATATAGCTGGTTAATACATAAAACGTCAGGAATAAAGATGGATACGACCGTTCACAACCCAGACCAGTATATGCTTGACTTTCGCCAGATAATCACAAACGGAAGGAAAAAGATTGGATTATTAATTGGTGCTGGCGCTCCTGTAAGTATAAACATAGGTGATTCAGATAATTATAAGCCTTTGATTCCAAATATCGAAGGCCTTACAAATCAAGTCCGTGAAAATCTAAAAGGAATAGAGAAAGATGCTTACATAAGTTTGGAGCAGCAAGTCAGCAGCTCTAATATTGAGTTAGTACTATCTAGAGTAAGAGGGCTATCTGAAGTCATTGGTGCGACCGAAGTTTGTGTTTGAACGGTGAAGGATATAAGTCTCTTTCAAAGTCAATTTGTGATTCTATTAAGAGCACTGTTGACGTTGGCTTGCCTGATGGAGAGAACCCCTACTCCGATCTTATTTCTTGGGTCAATGGAATTACAAGAAAAGAACCTGTTGAAATATTCACTACTAACTACGATCTATTATTTGAAGAGGCGATGGAAAGGGCCAGAACTCCGTATTTTGACGGATTTGTTGGGGCTAAATCAGCCTTTTTTGATCCGTCAAGCATTTCCAATAATGATCTACCCGTAAATTGGATACGGTTATGGAAGCTTCATGGTTCAATAGGTTGGGCTGAAAATAAGAAAGGCGATGTTATAAGAGATTTTTCTACCGATGGCCAAACAATGGTTTACCCTTCTCATATTAAATATGACCAAACGCAAGCCGCTCCTTTCACCTCTTTATTTGATCGTTTAAAAAGCTTCATGCTAGAACCTGATTCAATATTAATAGCGAATGGATTTTCATTTGCCGACGCACATATTTCTTCAAAACTAATGGAGTGTATGGCAGCAAATCCTTCCTCGGCAATAATAGCTCTGCAATACAAAACACTAGAGGAGGAATCTAGCGCTGTGAGCATCGCTCTGAAAAGACCGAACTTGAGTGTATACTGCTCTGATGGAGCTGTAATTAATGGCGTTAAAGCCTTTTGGAAACTAGGCGAAGAACCTGTCAAAAACTGGGGAAGAATAAGACAAGAATATTGGAAAGATAGTAGATTCAACCTGGGTGACTTTAAACGTTTCACACATTTTTTAGCCAAATCAGGTGGTGAGAAAATATACGCCCTAGAAGCTGGGGAGGCTGGCAATGAAGCTAGTGAATAAACCTACATATTTAGGCAGCGTTAGTGCAGTTACCGGTTCATCAGTAGTGATAGAATTGACGCCTCAGTTGAAATCCGGACTTCTAATCATTGGAGGCAGAACACATCGAGTGGGCCAAGTTGGCTCCTTTATCCGAATCCCACAGGGGTACAATAATCTGTATGGAGTTATATCTGAGACCAGTGAATCATCGTTGGATGACGATAGTGCATTACTAAAAATAAAAAGAAGATGGATAAAGGTCGAACTTGTTGGAGAATTAATTGGAGAAGAGTTCGAGCGAGGAATTGGTCAGTTCCCCAGCATTAATGATGAAGCTCACATTGTTACTGATACTGATTTAAAGCTTATTTATGGAAATAAAAATAGCGGGCAAATAGTTATTGGAAAACTTTCGAGTTCAGATAGTATTGACGTGAGCGTAGATCTTGAAAAACTTGTAACACGACATTCCGCCGTATTGGGATCTACTGGATCAGGAAAATCTACAAGTGTATCAAGCCTTCTACGATCAATTGTATGCGACGAAGAAGGCAACGTAATTTACCCATCATCTAGAATCGTCTTGATCGACATTCATGGAGAGTACTCCTCAGCTTTAGGCGATATAGCGAAGACGTTTTCAACAAGCCCAAGAGCAGAAGAAGAAAAGCTACTTATACCATATTGGTGTGTTTCGCCCGATAGCTTAGTGGATTTCCTATGCGGCCAAGTGAATGATAAAAGCAAAAACTCAATCATTGATCGCATTCATCAAGAAAAAATAAAATTTATCAAAAAAAACTCCAACATAGCTAAGTTCAAAAAAATTGATTTAAATAGAGTAACCTCGCACACCCCAATTCCATTTAGCTTAAAAAAATTGTGGCATGATCTTTCATTTGATGATGCTGTAACATGGAGTGAGAAAGAGAAAAAAACCCCTTCCATTGCTGACGAAGGTGATCCAGATAAATTAATTGCCGCTCAGTTTAACCCTCCTGCATCTGGCAGTACAGCTCCATACAAAGGAGGAGAGGGTATATTAAAAAGAAGTCTTGATTTATTTAGGGCTAGGCTTTTAGATCATCAATATTCTTTTCTATTAACCCCTGATAAATGGGAGCCTAATTTAGAAAACGAAATTGAGTCTGATCTTGATGAATTGTTGAATTCATGGCTTGGACATGAAAAACCAGTCACTATATTAGATTTGTCAGGAATTCCGTCAACAAGGCTAGATCTTCTTTTAGGATCCCTGTTAGATATATTATTTGAAGCCGCTCTCTGGGGGAGGCGTCTAAAAGAAGGCATGAAAAACAGACCTTTGCTATTGGTTTTAGAAGAGGCGCACAGATACCTATCAAGTGATTCGTCCGGGCTTGCTAAAAATATGGTACGACGCATAGCAAAAGAGGGAAGAAAATTTGGTCTTGGAACTATGTTAGTAAGCCAACGACCTTCAGAAATTGATGAAACGATATTGTCACAATGTGGAACATTCTTTGCTTTGAGAATTAACAACCAAACAGACCGGAGTAGAGTCAAGTCGGCCATGTCGGAAAGTGTTTCTGGAATGATTGATAGTCTACCAGTGCTTCGCACAGGGGAAGCTATCGTCGCTGGAGAGAGCGCCAAGTTACCAATGAGATGCAGGTTTAAAGTACCCTCTCGAGGTAGGTATCCTGACAGCATTGACCCCAAAGTTGCTTCGCTCTGGGCAAAAGTCAGAGCTGAAGAAGAATATGATCAACTGGTTGTCGCTTGGCGAAATCAGAATCCATTTGAGTACGAAAACTAAAAGGTGAAAAGTATGAAAAAGGTACAAGTTGAATCTAGCAATATTGCATCTATAGGATATGATGCCGACAGTGAAACCCTTGAGATAGAGTTTCTAAATGGAAGCGTTTATCAATATTACAATATTCCTGAAAATATATACGATGGGATAATGTCTGCAGCATCCCATGGAGGTTATTTGGCTTCAAATATTAAAGGTCAGTATAGCTATAGCAAGGTGTAAACCTTATGGGAATAGTTTCTTTATCACAGAAGAAAATGAGAGTTGAGATAAATGAATTCGAACTGGAAAACCAAGTCGTTTTTGAGTATTTCAACAAACTTCCAGCGGCAGATAGAGACGAAAAGCTGACAAAAGCGATATATATTGGAATACTAGCACTTATGGAAGACAGGATGTCAGCTTTTTTAGCAAAAACATCAAACGAACTGGGCACTGAGCTAGAAAGCTTGAAGCTCATTTTTGATATGAAGCAAGAGATATTTTATAAATCATCTCTAAAAGGTGTTGCTGCAGAAGAAGACATAGCTGATTTTTTGTCCAAATATTTTCGCGATAACAATCTTAAAGATGAAGTTTTTTTAACAGGAGGGTCTCAAGGTCTTATAAATAAAAACAAAACCGGTGATATTGTCTGTCATGTCAATGGGCGTGACGACCTTAAGATAGTAATTGAATGCAAATTTGACAAAAATATTCGACTTGGGGATATCAAAGACAAAGAAGTATTTACTAACAAGACAGACACTGTGTGGAGTCAACTAATAGAAGCTCAAGCTAATAGAGATGGAAAAATAGGTCTGTTAGTGCTTGACATCTCCTCAGTTGATGGCGTTTTGTTGCGTGAAATACAGAATGTTCGCTTTATTCCGGAGATAGGATTTGTAGCTATTGTCGACTCCCAAAAGGGAGATTATTCGAGTTTGATAATTGCCTATATACTCTCCAGAGATATAGCCATAAACTCGCAAACACTTGAACCTGACAAAGAATTATTAAAAATAATAGTTAACCGATTAATCAAAGATATAAACGATGCTTCCTCTATAAAAAAATTAGTAAAATCAAATATAGATAATAATAAAAAAATCCTTTACCAACTTGAAAAAAGCATGTTGATGATGGATTTTAATATGAAATTTTTGACCAAATTCTTGTCTGATGGGACATTATCAAAAAAAGATCTTTTAGATTTCTATTTCGGCGATGAAGTAAAAGAAAAATACAAACTTATCGAGCAAGATATTAAAAATATATAACTTAAAAAATCAATAAAAACCCGAGATAGCTCTTATTTTCAAGCATCTGGGATCAACAACAGGTTAATACCTATTATCCTTGAACAACCGATCGCGTCATTTCCTATTGTTAATCTTGGAATACGCATCATAACCAAAAAAGGGCCCACGATTTCCTCGCAGGCCCCTCTTT